>Ga0105239_10000936_pt1 | contig 41213 bp, 37 predicted proteins | sample KBSC44metaG_FD_92761 | JGI IMG/M metagenome (GOLD analysis project Ga0105239, IMG submission 92761) | Corn rhizosphere microbial communities from Kellogg Biological Station, Michigan, USA - KBS C4-4 metaG | ecosystem: Host-associated > Plants > Roots > Rhizosphere > Soil | place: Michigan, USA...
AAGTATTAGATACCGTACATAAGAACAACATTGATTTTCAAACCTTCAATGCGAAAATAAAAGTAAACTTCGAAGGTAGTGATGGAAGGAGAAACGAGTTCAATGCCTTTGTACGCCTGAAAAAAGACAGCATTTTATGGATTACCATCAATGCAGCTTTGGGCTTTGACGCCTTCAGGGTAAAGGTTACGCCCGATAGCGTAATTGTAGTGAACAAACTGAACAGAACTGTACAAATGCGTTCGGTTGAATACCTGCAGGAAGTAACCAAAATCCCTATAACTTTTTCTGATTTGCAAAACCTGATCATCGGTAACCCCGTTTTTCTCGACAGCAATATCAGTTCCTATAAAAATGATGAGAAATCTATTTCTCTCATCAGCATCGGCACCCTGTTCAAGCATTTTCTTTCTGTTAATAAAGACGATTACACCCTGCAGCACAGCAAGCTCGATGATGTAGATGCCAGTAGAGCCCGCACAGCCGATATTACCTATGGCGATTACCAGTATACCAAAAGCGGTGTGCGATTTTCAGCCTATCGTAGAATTACGGTATCCGAAAAATCGAAGCTTGATATAGAGATGCAATACAAGCAATTTGATTTTAACGCGGATTTAAGCTTTCCATTTACTGTTCCAAAAAATTATAAACGCCAATAAGCGTTATTAACTATATTAGAGTACGTACCCCCGGACCTGAAACCCGTAACTATTACTTTTATTTTCTGACTTCATAAAATCTTCAGTATGCTGAGAAAGATGGTTACCTGTTTTTTGGCCATGGTTGTTTCGGTTACACTGCTTGCACAGCAACCCGGTAGCAGCAGTGAGGATTTGAAAAGAAAGCAGGCTGAAATACAGCGTGAAATAGACGACCTGAGAAGTTCGCTAAAAGATACCAAGAAAAATACAAAGGCTGGTTTACTGCAGTTGGCAATGGTGCAAAAAAAGCTCCGTTTGCGCGAACAGGCCATTGGTCTCATCAGCGAGCAGATAAATATTATTGAAGGCACCATCGGCAAATCAAAGCATGAGATCGACCGGTTAAAAACCGAGCTCGATACATTAAAAGGCCAGTATGCCCGTAGTATCGTATACGCTTATAAAAATCGCAGCAACTACGACTTTTTAAACTTCATTTTTTCTGCCGCCAGTTTTAATGATGCCCTGCGACGTGTACAATACCTACGCGCTTACCGGCTGTACCGCGAAGAACAGGCAGCTACTATAAAAAATACCCAGCAGTTGTTGCAGGAAAAGATCTCAGGACTTGAATCGTCGCGCAAGGAGAAAGACGTGGTACTGCAAAAGCAGGAAAAGCAAAAAGTTGAGCTGGAAGATGAAAAGAAAGAAAAGAACGATATTCTCTCCAAACTGAAAGTCCGCGAAAAGGAAATTTCAAAAGAGCTGACTACCAAGCAAAAGGCCGACATGAAGTTAAAGGTTGCCATCAAAGCAGCCATTGACAGGGAAATAAAAATAGCCCGCGAAAAAGCAATGGCTGAAGCAAAAGCAAAAGAAGCCGCAGATGCCAAAGCAAGAGAAGCAGCTGAAGCTAAAGCAAGAGAAGCAGAAGCTAAAGCAAGAGCAATTGCCGAAGCAAAAGCAAGGGAAGCCGCTGAGGCAAAAGCTAAGGAGAAAGAAGCTTCTGATGCAAAGGCCAGAGAAGCTGCCGAAGCCCTGGCAAAGCAAAAAGAGAAAGAAGCAGCTGATGCCGCAAAGAAACTCGAAGCTTCTACAGCTGCAGCCAATGCCGCAGCAGCTAAAAAAGATGTTTCCGAAAAAGGTGGAAGCGTATTAGAATCAACACCTGAAGGTTTCCGTATCAGCGGTAGTTTCGAAAGCAATAAAGGCCGGTTACCATGGCCCGTTGAAAAGGGACAGGTGAAGATCCATTTTGGTACCTATTCAATTGAAGGAACAAAACTGCGCGGAAATAACCCGGGCATCACCCTGGCAACCGACGCCGGTGCTACAGTAAGAGCAGTGTTCGAAGGCGAGGTATCGCGTATCTTTGATATAGATGGCAACTGGAGCGTACTGATCCGCCACGGTAAATATTTTACCGTATACAGCAATCTGGCTTCGGTAAGCGTATCGAAAGATCAGAAAGTATCGGCCGGACAAATATTGGGTAAGGCTGCCGTAAACGATGAAGGAAACGGGGAAATTGAATTTCTCCTGATGCAGGAAAACAGGAACCTCGACCCCGAAAGCTGGATCCGGAGACGATAATCACGAGGTAATAGACAATAGGTAATAGCTGCCGTACGTTCTATCTCTTGCCAATTGTCTATTGCCGATTGCCCATTGCAAACTCCAAACCTTTTACTATGTGGAAAAAATTAAGTGCCTGTTTGTGCGTCATAGTAATATCTGTTACCCTGGTGGCACAACAACAACAGCCCGACAACAGCGACGAGCTTAAAAAGCAGCAGGCTGACATTCAGCGTGAGATCGACGAGCTGAGGAACGTACTGAAGGATACAAAGAAAAACACCAAAGCCGGTTTAATGCAACTGGAAATGGTACAAAGAAAGCTACGCCTGCGCGAAAAGGCCATTGGGAACATTAATCAGCAGATCAATATTATCGAGGGTAATATCTCCAAATCAAAAAATGAGGTCGGCCATTTGCAAAATGAGCTCGACACACTGAAAATACAATACGCAAAAAGCATTGTATACGCCTACAAGAACCGCAACACCTACGATTTTTTAAACTTCATATTTTCTGCCCCCAGTTTTAATGATGCGTTGCGTCGGGTAGAATATCTGCGATCTTACCGGCAATACCGCGAAAACCAGGCCATTGCTATAACCAGCACCCGCAAGTTGCTGGCGGAAAAGATTGGCGGACTTGAAACAACAAGAAAGGAAAAAGATGAGGTGCTGCAAAAACAGCAAAAACAAAGGGGTGAATTGGAAGATGAGAAAAAAGAGAAGAAAGATATTCTGAAGGACCTGAAAACCCACGAAAAGGAAATAACCAAAGAACTTACCGCCAAACAAAAGGCCGATCAGAAATTAAGGCTCGCCATTAATACCGCCATTCAACGCCAGATAAATATTGCGCAAAAAGATGTGGCATTCGAGCCAAAAACAGGTACCGTAAATCCCAATGGCACCAATAATGCAGGAAGAAAAGGTGCCGTTAAAAGTGTCTTAGATGCAACACCCGAAAGCATACGTATAAGCGCGAGTTTTGAAGCAAGCAAAGGCCGATTGCCCTGGCCGGTAGATAAAGGCATGATCAAGATCCATTTCGGACCTTATAAAATTGAAGGTATAGAAGGCATCAAAGCCAACAATACTGGTCTTACTTTGGAAACTGAGCCAGGTGCTGCCGTTAAAGCTGTTTTTGAAGGTGAAGTCACCAGCGTATTCAGCGTAGACGGGGACTGGACTGTACTTCTTCGCCACGGAAAATATTTCACTACCTACAGCGGCCTTTCTTCAGTATCGGTATCAAGAAATGAGAAAGTAACTGCTGGTCAGGTGCTGGGAAAAGCCGGTACCAGTGACAGTGGCAATGGTCAGATAGACTTTATATTATTACAGGAAAAGAAAAACCTCGATCCTGAAAAGTGGATCAGAGCGAAATAACACAGTAAAGCCCGCAAGTTAGAAAGTGCGAAAGATGAATTGCAATAATGCAATCTTCTTTCGCACTTTCGGTCTTTATCGACTTCCCGACTATCTATTATTAAACTGCAAAAACCGGTTATACAATGCTTCGTACCGGGGAACAATAGTATCGATATCGAATTGTTGGGCCTGCGCCGCTGCCTTTGCCCTGAACGTTTTCAGTTTATTTTCGTCAGACAACAGTTGAATAGCTTTTTGGCTCATCGTCTCTACATCTCCCACATCAGCCAGATAACCTGTTTCTCCTTCGATATTAATTTCAGGCAAACCACCAGCATTACTCGAAATAACGGGCACGCCTGCCGCCATGGCTTCCAGTGCCGCCAAACCAAAGCTTTCATAGTCAGATGGCAACACAAACAGATCAGCAATAGCCAGTACTTCTTCAATCTGTTCCTGCCTGCCTACAAAACGGGTTTCATCATAAATACCCAGTTCGCGGCTAAGATTTTCTGCTACGGGACGCTCAGGCCCATCGCCAACAAATAACAATTTGCTGGGAACCTTCTTATGTATTTCGGCAAATATGCGTACCACATCATCTACCTTTTTCAGCTTTCGGAAGTTCGAAGCATGCAGGATTATTTTCTCGTTATTCGGAGCGATCACGCGTCTGAAAGCATCGATGGGCTTTTTCTGAAAACGCTTTACATCCACAAAGTTTTGAATAACCTTGATCTCTTTTTCTATTTTAAAATTGCGATAGGTTTCATCGCGCAGGTTATGCGATACAGCAGTAATGGCATCGCTTTCATTGATAGAAAAAGTAACTACCGGTGCAAAGGTTTTATCCCTTCCAACCAGCGTAATATCAGTACCGTGCAGGGTGGTAATAACCGGAAGGATCTTGCCCTGCTTTTCCAGTATCTTTTTAGCCATATATGCTGCTGAGGCATGCGGAATGGCATAATGCACATGCAGCAGGTCGATATTATTATTTACAATTACATCTACCATCGTACTCGACAATGCAGTTTCGTACGGTGGATAATCAAATAACGGATAGGTGGGTACCCTTACTTCATGATAAAAAATGTTGGCATTAAATTCACTCAAACGAACCGGCTGCTGATAAGTGATAAAATGCACCTGATGTCCTTTATCGGCCAGGGCCTTTCCCAACTCTGTAGCTAAAACTCCACTTCCACCAAACGTAGGATAACATACAATTCCAATGCGCATATGGTAGATTTAATTAAGGGTGTGAAGGTAATTGAAAACATGCAAATTTGTCAAAGGATGCAGATAAGTCATATTTTATATAATTGTTAGATTAAGCCGCTTCAGTATTTTAGCGAAAAATAACGCACATGAGATATAAATTGTTTACCCTGCTGATAACAATTGTTTCATTGACCGGTTATGCTCAGGACGACGATGCCGCAAAAATCAGGGCTATTGCGAATGAAATTCTGCTGCATGGCACAGCCTATGATAACTTACATACCCTTACAAAACAGGTTGGCGGCCGCCTGAGCGGTTCACCGCAAACCTATAAGGCCGAAGCCTGGGCACAATCAGCGCTGCAACAGGCCGGGGCCGACAAGGTTCAACTGCAGCAATGTATGGTGCCCCACTGGGTTCGTGGTGGAAAAGATCAGGCGCGGATAACAACAGGAAGCAAAAAGAATCAAACGCTCGACGTGCTGGCATTGGGTAACTCGGTAGGTTCAGGCCCAAAAGGTGTGCAGGCGCCCGTAGTACTCGTTAATTCCTTCGACGAACTGGAACAGCACAAAAATGATCTAAAAGGAAAGATTGTTTTTTACAATTATAAGTTCAACGACGCCTACGTTAATACATTCGAAGCATACCGCGACGCCGTAGTTTATCGTGGCGCTGGTCCCAGCCAGGCCGCTAAATACGGAGCTGTAGCTGTAGTGGTGCGCTCAATGAGCAATTCAACCGATAATAATCCGCATACCGGTTCTACCCGCTATAACGACTCTTTTCCTAAAATCCCGGCTGTTGCGATAGGACTGAAAGATGCAGACGAACTGGCCGCTATGCTAAAAAAAGAACCAGTTACCGTTTTCATGGAAACAAACGGAAAAATGCTGCCTGATACCATTGCACATAATGTAATCGGCGAGTTAACCGGCAGCGAATTTCCCGATCAGATCATTACTGTAGGTGGTCACCTCGACTCGTGGGACCCTGCTGAGGGCGCGCATGACGATGGCAGTGGCTGTGTGCAAAGCATTGAAGTATTAAGGGCACTCAAAGCCATCGGTTATAAACCCCGCCATACCATTCGGGTAGTGCTATTTGCCAATGAAGAAAACGGTACCCGCGGCGGTAACAAATATGCAGAAGAAGCCCATAGCAAAAATGAAAAACATATTCTGGCCATTGAAAGCGATGAGGGCGGATTTACTCCCCGGGCATTTGCCGTTACCATGCCAAAGCAACAACTCGATAAAATACGCAGCTGGGTACCCTTGCTGGCGCCTTATGGCATCAGCCAGATCAATGAAGGAGGCGGCGGTTCAGATATCGGTCCTTTGAATAAAGAACTGGCAACACCGCTGGCAGGTCTGCAACCCGATTCGCAGCGCTATTTCGATTTACACCATGCCCGCAACGATGTGTTTGAAGCTGTTAACAAACGTGAACTGGAACTCGGTGCTGTTTCTATGGCAGCGTTGATTTATCTTGTGGATAAGTACGGGCTGTAGTCGTGAATCGGCAACCGTCAATAATGATTATCATTGCCGATTGCCGACTGCCGATTGCCGTTTTGTATCTTCAATCTTGAACCTGCATATATTATGAGAAAAATCATCTTCTTTATAGTCGTCATTCTGCTGCTCGGCGCGGCCTCTATTATCTACTGGAAATACTTCTTTGTATTCGGACAGGGCGTAAAATCGGGCCACCTGAACTATGTAGTATTGAAGGGTGATATTTTTAAAACCTATGAGGGCAAGCTGATACAGGAAGGCTTTCGCTCGCGCACAGCCGGCAGCGTACAATCATATGAGTTTGAATTTTCGGTGGTGAATAAAGCCATTGCCGAAAGGCTGATGGCGAATAGTGGTAAATATTTCGATCTGGAATATAAAGAATACCATCATGTAGTTCCCTGGCGTGGTAATACTACATATATTGTTGATAGCATAATTTCAATGCGGGACGATAAATAGATATTTTGTCGTAAAGGCGCTAAAACGCAAAGAATGCCCTGGCGCCTTTACGACAAACTTATTCCGCGAGTAAACAGAAAATAGTTGGCCGCTTGTGCAGATCAGGCGCCTGCTTCTTCCACTCGCCCAATGTTTTCGTGTGAATATATTCTGTAGGGGCCGTAATATCGGCGGCTATACAAAGTTGTGTGGTTGGTCTGCCGGTTTTTATTAATGTTTCCAACAACTGATTATTGCGGTACGGCGTTTCAATAAAGATCTGTGTACATTTTTTCCTTGCCGATTCTGCTTCCAGGTCCATAATAGCCTTTCTGCGTTGCGACACATCGATAGGCAAATAACCAACAAACTGAAACTGCTGCCCGTTCATGCCACTTGCCATAAGGGCCAATAAAATAGAACTGGGACCTACCAGTGGCTTTACCGTAGCGCCTGATGCATGCGCCGCTTCGGCCAGCAACTGGCCGGGGTCAGCAACACCAGGGCATCCGGCTTCACTGATAATGCCAATGTTTTTTTCTTCTTTTAAAAAGGACCGAAAGCTTGTAAGAGTGGTATTCTTATCTGCTTTATCAATCAGCACCCAGGCATAGTTATCGATCACCATCTCTTTCCAGATGCTTTTCAGATATCGTCGGGCTGTGCGTTCATTCTCTACAAAAAATACCTGACACTGCCTGACTGCTTCCACCACATAGGCGGGAATAGTTTCTGCTGCACCTTCATGCAACACCGATGGAATAAGATAAACAATGCTTTTTGACATACTTCAATATTCGAGACCAACCTTATCATCTTTGTGATACAAGCTTATAGTAGCGGCCACTACTGCATAAGCGGGAGCGAGTACCCATCCTATGAACGGAAGTACATGCATGAAATAAAACACCATGCCGTTGCCGATGGCCAGCCCTTTATGTTTGCCAATAAAGGCAATGCTTTCAGAAGGCGATAGCCTGTGCCGTTCGCAACTATAATCGAGCATGGAAAAACCGTAGTAATAGCATTCCACTATTAAAGTGGTTACAGGAATCACCCAGCCAACGAGCGGAATAAACGACAGTATTAATAACGAAATAGTATATACCGATTGCCACAAAGTATTACGTAGCGCCAGTTTAATACCCCGCACTATATCTGTAAACAATTGACGAAAGCTGAAAGGAAAGTCTTTTCCTTCCATGATTGATTCGGTTTTTTCGCTCAGGTAAGCAAAAACAGGAGACCCTATGATCAGGAAAAGATATTTGAATAACGAAAAGTAAAATAGCATCATGATCAGCCGCACCATAATTTCACCCATCAAAAACAAAAAGCTCAGGATCTGACTTCTTTGTGCATGCAGCCACCGGTCGATACCCAGCCAGTGATTGAATGAAGAAACAACCTCACTGGAAGACTCCCAGAAAAAATACATGCCCACTAAAAACATCAGGGTGTAGAAAATACCCGGCACAATGATCCACTTCCACAACCTGTGCTCCTTTATAAAGCGATGTGCCCGAAAATAACTTTGAATGGCTGTAACAATTTCTTTCAGCAAGTTTTATAAATTTGATTTTTTCATATAGTGTTTTCAGTGGGCCCCAAACTTAGTAAATATTTTAATTGACCCATGTAATGAATCATTATTCACTAAATTTTCACTATAATACATTGCAGGCTGTTGAATTATGAGGCGCAGATATTGCTTAATTCAACAACCTGTCAGTAATCATATTTTCAGATGAAAAAGCTGGATGCCGGATTTTATAATCGCCCCGATGTGGTGAAGATAGCGAAAGAATTGATCGGAAAAATATTGGTAACACATTTTGAACGGGTTATAACGTCGGGCCGTATCGTAGAAACAGAGGCCTATGCAGGCGCTATCGACAAAGCCTCACATGCCTTTGGCGGCCGAAGGACCAACAGAACCGAAGTTATATTTCAGCCCGGTGGTACTGCCTATGTATACCTGTGTTATGGCATTCATCATTTATTTAATGTGGTGACCAATAAAAAAGATGTGCCTCACGCCATTCTCATACGTGCGTTGGAACCCATACAAGGCATCAATACCATGCTTGCAAGAACCGGCAAAAAACAGGCGGATTATACGCTTACCAAAGGACCCGGTAATGTATCGAAGGCTTTGGGCATTTCAACAGGGCATACGGGCTGCAGCCTTTTTAGCGATGAAATGTATATTGCCTCAGATGATTTTGCGGTTGCAGAAAAAAACATAATCGCTACCCCTCGTATAGGCGTGGATTATGCCGGAGAAGATGCAAAACTGCCTTACCGGTTTATTTTAAAGGGCAATCCATATGTGAGTGGAAAAAAACAGGACAATACGTAGCTTGTATTTACTTCAACATTCAAAATTTAGTATTCGATATTCATCATTAGAAGCGCGGGCAAGGGATTCCCTTGCTACCTGCTGGTCTTTTGATATATATAAGAGAAATTTCAATACCTCCGCGGCTTTGTGAGGCAGTTTTAAGACTGGAAACATTTACATCGTACGATGCACCTAAACGAAAACCGCCAAATTCCATACCCAGATAAGGGATCAGCGCGTCGTTTACATTATTGAAACGCGTCCACAAACCAGCATAAAAATTCGTAGGGTTATCTTCATCATCGTTCATGTTAAAACCTACAGCACCGCCGGCAACCACATTGGTAGCGCCTGCCTGACGGCTGAATAATGAACTCAGGTATATGGTGCGTGTGTTATTAGCGATGGGAATAGCTCCGCCTGCATGTACAGTTACGCGCGGATTCAATTGATAAAAAACATCACCTGTAAATGATTCTTTCGGTTTGTTGATGTGGTAACCCGAAACGCCCAGGTAATAGTTATTATAACCATCGGTAGAACCGTTGAACAGGGCGCCTATCGACATATCGAAGTAGCTAAGATTTATTTGCCGGTTATCAACTGTTTCACCGCTGGGTATGGTCCAGCCACCATACTGGTCCAGTTCATCTTCAAAATTCAGTTTGGTGCCATCAAGTCTTTTTGTAGTATAAGTGCCCTGAAAACCCACACCTATCGTATTTAATCCGTCTTCATCGATGCCTTTATGATAAGCAGTGGTAACAGATAACATGTTGGTAGAAAGAATGCCATTGGCTGTTTTATCAGTCATTGCCATCACGCCTACGCCCCACGTATCGAGGTCAGAAATACGATTGCGTAAAATGGGGGCATCAAAAGAGGCGGTGGAAGTAACAAAGGCTTTGCTGATAGCAGGCCATTGGTCCCGGTAATTGCCTGCAATTCGAAAGTCGCCATTAAATTTACCGGTAAGTGCCGGATTCAGCGTGAGGGGAGAAACAAAAAACTGAGAAAAATTAGGGTCCTGTGCGAATGCTGATTGCAGCATGGCGCAGGTAATTACGGTTAATAAAAATTTCCTCAATCGCATAGGTTTCGAGTCTAATAACAATGTACGAAAAAATCAGACAAGTCATAATTAATTCGTACGATCGGGGTTAAAAGTTTCCTGTGAAATATACTTTATATTTATCGCAAAGGGTTGGGTCCTGAAAATCATGAGCTAAGGTAAACTACCTTTTCTCTTCAGGGCAATGCATGATGATCAATTACAGGTGATTCACCGTTAAATGTTACATCTGCACTTTCGTTCCAAACGCCAGATCGCCGGCATCGCCCAAACCCGGTACAATGTATCCTTTTGCCGTTAATTCTTCGTCAATAGCGCCACACCAGATCTTTACATGCGGTTCGCTGCGCTGAACATATTCAATTCCCACCGAGCAGGCAATAGCTGCCACCACATGTATTTCGCGCGGATGTCCTTCTTCGCGCAAATATTGAATGGTTTTTACCAGCGATGAGCCAGTTGCAAGCATGGGATCGGAAATAATTACCACCCGGTTTTCCAATTCGGGGCAGGAAATATAATCCAGACTTATTTCAAAACTGCCATCCAGGTTATGTTTACGATAGGCCGAAATAAAGGCATTATCAGCTTTATCGAAATAATTCAGCAGGCCCTGGTGTAACGGTAATCCAGCCCGTAATATTGTAGCAAGCACCGGTTGTTCTTTCAATACTTTACTCTGCGAAATGCCAAGTGGAGTTTGCACTTCCTTTTCAACATACGCCAGATGACGGCTGATCTCGTAGGCAGCCGCTTCTCCAATACGTTCAAGATTCCGCCGAAACCGCATGCGGTCTGACTGAATTTGTACGTCTCTTAGTTCACTGACCCATTCACAAATCAGGGAACATTCGGCGCTAAGGTTAATAACCATGATAAGAGTTTTGGATTTTGGGTGGCGATACGTGAAATTTGACGGGCAAATCTATTCTAAATATTCTTTATCAAACTCAGAAATCTACCAACAGCTATGATCTATAGGGCAATTGGCATCATGAGCGGCAGTTCTCTCGACGGACTGGACATTGCATTCGTTGAATTTCACGAAAACGCCGGTAAGTGGCAGTATGAGATCAAGGCAGCTGATTGCCTGCCTTATTCCGATGCCTGGGTTAAAAAACTACGCAGCGCCATCCACCTTAATGCATTGGATTATCAGCTTTTACATACCGAATACGGCCATTATATAGGCAATAAGGTAAACGACTTTATCGGCCATCACCAATTACACTATCAGGTACAGTTGATTGCTTCGCATGGTCACACCACCTTTCATTCGCCTGCCGGTAGAATGACAGCACAACTGGGCGACGGCGCTGCAATCGCAGCCGTTACAGGTATTAATATAGTGAGCGATTTACGGGCTATGGATGTAGCCCTGGGCGGACAAGGAGCACCTATTGTACCCATCGGTGAAAAACTGCTGTTAGGCGACTATTCATATTTTCTCAATATCGGCGGAATTGCCAATATTTCGTACAACCATCCTGATAAGTATATCGCTTTTGATGTATGCCCTGCCAACAGAGTACTCAATATGCTGGCGCAGGATGCCGGAAAAAACTACGATGCAGGCGGCGAACTGGCAGCCTCCGGCACAGTTAATACAGATGTATTAAAAATGTTGAATGAGCTGGATTATTACCAGCAGCCATGGCCCAAATCACTGGCCAATGATTTTGGGACTGATGTCGTGTATCCCTTAATTAAAGGGTCCATTTCCAATACAGCCGATGCCCTGCGGACCTGCGTTGAGCATATCGCTGTTCAAATTAGTGAGGCGATCCAGTCACTCAATAACAACCACAAATCCGAAACCACAAACAACAAACTATTAGCCACCGGCGGTGGTGCACATAATTCGTTTTTGATGCAACGGTTGCAAACTTTACTCGCATCAATTGGTGTTGAACTGGTAGTACCCGATAAAAACATTGTCGACTATAAAGAAGCCGTTATTATGGCTTTAATTGGCGTATTGCGCTGGCGCGAAGAAAATAACGTGCTGGCTTCTGTTACCGGTGCAAGCCGCAGCAGCATTGGCGGTGCAGTGTGGATTGGTCAGGAAGCATAAAGAAATTGCTGATTTATAGATTTCGGGATTTGGTGATTTAATTAAATCCGAAATCTACAAATCCCTAAATCAGAAATATATAAAAACCTTATTCATGAAACGTCTTCTCATTAAAGCCTTATCAGCCATCCTTATCCTAAGTACTGCATGGCAGCTACAGGCGCAGCCCTCTGCCCGGGAAAAAAAATACTTCAATCTGTTACAAAGTGCGTTCAATGAACAGAACGCTTATAATACCGTATGGTTTGTTGAACAGCGCTGGCGACTTGCCGGTAACAGCGGTTTTAATGAAAGCATTTTCTATGTAGAAAAGATCTTGCAGCAGGCAGGATTTAAAAAAGAAACGAATAACGAAGCAGAAGGCCCTCTTACTTACCGTATTGAAAAACGTCCCATGAAACGGGTTACCTGGGAGCCAGTAGATGCAAAACTATATATAGTAGGTGAAAGCGAACCTCTCCTGCAATTCAAAACCAACCGTAATATGATTGCCATGTATTCGGCTGCCACATCGCCCGATGGAGTAACAGCCGAACTGGTTTATGCCGGTAAAGGTTCACCAAAAGATTTTGAAGGGAAAGATGTAAAAGGAAAAATTGTAATGGCCGAAACCAGCATTGGCGGCGTATATGGCAATGCAATAAAGAATGGTGCAATAGGAGCGCTGGCCTATTCATTACCGGGCTATAACCAGCCTGAAAAATACACCAACTCTATTCAATTTCAGGGCATCGGTTATACCGATTCGTTGCAGCAGAAATGGGGCATCCTGTTATCCTGGGCGGCCAAAGAAAAACTGAAGGCCGCTTTGGCAAAAGGACCGGTAACAGTAAGAGTGGTTGTGAATACGAAAATTTATCATTCAGAAGAATTGACACTCGTAGCCAATGTGCGAGGCACTGTTCATCCCGACGAACGTTTTGTTTTCAGCGCACACGTACAGGAACCGGGCGCCAATGATAATGCAACCGGTGTAGGTACACTCGCGGAAATGGCGCGTGTAACAGCAATGCTGGTGCAGAAAAAGAAAGTATTGCCCCAGAGGACCATCACATTTTTATGGGGTGATGAAATTGTTTCAACACGCCGGTATATTCAGGATGATTCTGTTCGTGCAAAAGGAATAAAATGGGGGTTAAGCCTTGATATGGTTGGAGAGAATACCCAAAAAACCGGAGGCACATTTTTAATTGAGAAAATGCCTGATCCATCTGCTATCTGGACGAGGGGGAACGACAAACATACCGAATGGGGTGGCAGCGTGCTAAAGGAATCAGATCTGTTCCCACATTATTTCAACGACCTGCTGCTGAACCGTTGTTTGTTTGAAGCATCTAAAACGGGATGGGTTGTACGAACCAATCCGTTTGAAGGAGGCAGCGATCATACACCTTTTTTACAGGCAAAGATCCCCGGTTTACTCATGTGGCATTTTACCGATATATTTTATCATACCGATGCCGACAGGCTGGATATGGTATCGCCCACCGAAATGAAACACGTAGGAAAAGCAGCGCTGGCTACTGCTTATCTGCTTACTACCGCCAACAGCAAAATAGCTGTTGCCCTCATAAATGATATTACCGGCAGCGCGTTACAACGCTTAAAAACAGAATTTGAACTAAGCAAAACTGCCATTCAGCAGGGTGGTGCTAAAGCAAAGGAGCAGCATATACTCGAAGTGTGGCGCGACTGGTACGTAAAAGCTATCAGTACCGCTACCGATATGCCTGTACAGAGTAGTAATGGTGAAGTTAAAGGGGCTATTGATAAAGCAATACAAAAGATCCAGCAACAAACTTCTACGTATATCGCACAGTTATGAAGTAACTTCTAAAAAAACAACATCCCGCTATCGGCGGGATGTGCTTCTGTTAAACTATAACTCTGTATGACTGGACAGGGTTGCTTATTTGATTTTGTTCACAACAGTTTCTTCAACATAGCTATGGCTTCTGTTGATGATGTATACATCTGATGTGTTACCTTTCTTCGATTTAACCACTACATTCAATACTGCATCAGTAAGATCATCGGCTTTTAACAAGAACTTTTTTGTCAGGTTAGCGCCTTTGAATTTATCAGTATATAATATGTTACCATTTTCATCGCGGAAGGTAACAGTGAACTCATCTTCTTCTGTATTGCTAAGGTTCAGTTCGAATACTGGTTGATTTTCCAGGTTTCCGATGAACTTTAATTCTGTAGTGTGACTGGGTTTGCCTGCTTCATCGTTAGCCAGGGTTACAGTTGAAAATACGATAGTAAAAGCGAGTAATACGATGGTAAAAATTCCATAATTCCTCATTGCCTTTTTCATAGTTGTGTTATTTATATATTTATAATTCTGTTTCGTTAATTACTACAGCGGCAATCGTGGAAGGCAGGCAAATCGAAGACTAAATGCGGCGGGCAACGTTTTTGAAGAGCGATTCTGAATTTTTGCGTCAGTTGCGTTTCGTGATGCAAACATACAACGCATATAGCCGGCGTAAAAAACAAGTATACGCCGTTTTTAGGATGCTAAAAGGCCCTATGAAAAGTTAAAACCCGCTTCCGAAGCGGGTTTAACAGCAAAAGCGGCATGATGTCCAACTGTTTCAGACACCCCAAAACGCTTTCTTATATTCATTAGAAACTACCTGAAGTGGCTATTAAACTAACGGGAGTTCGGATTTTAGTTTCTCCGGATCTTCATAATTGTATTCCCAACGGTTATAAAATATGCCCCCGGCTGCAAATGGCTTACATCAACCCTAAGTGGGTCCCTGTTCACCTCTGTTGAGCCTGTTTTTATCCGCTGGCCATATATATCGGTAAGTTGTATCCGCTCACCCGGTATAGCTCCCTCTATTTGTACGTATGATGTGGCAGGATTAGGATAGCATTTAATAACACGGCTGGGTTCCGATAAAAACTTTTTTATTTCCGAATAACTTTCAGCACCCGCAATGGTTACCATTTTTAACCGGTAAAACGATTGGCCGGTTAATGGCTTTATATCAGTATATGTAAATGACTGGCCGGAACCGTCGCCTGGCACGTTATTCGTAAGCGTTTCCCAGACAGTACCGTTCGGTGAACGTTCAACGATATACTTTACAGGTTCGGTTTGTTCCCCGGTTTTCCATTGCAATACTGCACTGTTGTATTTATTACCTGTTACATTAAATTGAGTCAGCTGTATGGGCAAAACTACAGAATAACTAACTGTAATTCTGATATTATCAACCTGGGCAATGGGCAATACCGTTATAATACCATTAAAGAAACCAATGATGTTGGCTGAAAAAAGGAAACCGAAATTACTGGAATTGATGTCGGCGGCCGTCCACGACAATCCCCATAGGTCGGTGTTACTGCCATAACTAACGTAGGTATTACTGGTAGGCCAGTTAGTTCCGTTGGCATTATCGTTTCCTGCAGTATTGCCTTTCAGAATGAGTGCATGGTTATCTTTTATACTGCCAAGCCCAAGAAGGGCTGCCGCGCTTTTTTCAACATCTACCTGTATACCACAAATGGTGGCTGAAGTAGGAATCGTAAATCCGAAATTAGAAACCTTTAAATAGTCAGTCTGGCCACTGATCAGCGACGCAATTGATCCCGCGGTGGAAGAAACGCCGTTTGATGTAAAAGTATTATTGGGAGAACCGAAAGCAAAGTCGCTTCCCGGATAAGTTGAATCTTTTGCAGTTCCCGGGTTTCTTGGGCCTGAAGCGGAACACTGAGCGTGCATTTGCACGGGCATGGTTGTAAGAAGCGAACAACAGAACAAGATTATAGCAAGCTTACTCCTGCGATTTAAGGGTATCAGACGCATAATGGTTCTAATAATAGGGTTAAAGATTAATTCTTACATGCTACTATCAGAATACCCTAACCCTAAATATTTCTATCTAACGTATGATATAAACAATTTCTTGTAGGTGTTTGACCATTATTAACCGAGAATAATATATGGTATAAATGATAATGCGTGGCTGCTTATAAGCAATAACACTTAAAGCAGCCACGCATCAGAAGTGGTAAAAAATACGCTATTTAGATGCCCAGTACCGTCTTCAATTTTGCATAACCGGTTTTGCTCACAGGTACCTGTGCGCCTGTTTTTAACTGGGCCAGGTAGCTTTCTTTTTCGTAGGGATTGATTCGGGAAACCAGTTGCACATTAACTATATAAGAACGATGTGTACGCACAAACTGATCGGGGTCAAGTATTCTTTCGAAGTGCGACATGGTTTTATTTTTCAGAAAGGCGCCCTCTTTCGTATGGATCTTAACGTAATCATCTGCCGCTTCCAGATAGTGTATATCATCAATAGGAATGATCTTTATCTGATTACCTGTTTTAACCACAATACGCTGGTTTTGCTGTGGTGATTGTGCAGCGGTTTCAAGCAGTTCGCGCGTATTGCCCGCAGTTGCAGCCACTTCACGTTCCATTAATTTTTCAATGGCTTTATCGAAACGCTCCTGACTGAAAGGCTTTAACAAATAATCTACTGCATGACTTTCGAAAGCCTTGATCGCGTACTCATCAAAGGCAGTTGTAAAAATAACAGCCGGTGGTTGTTCAATCAGTTCAAGCATTTCGAAGCCGGTGATCTTGGGCATTTGTACATCCAGAAAAATTACATCGGGCTGATGTTGCATAATGGCCTTCATGCCTTCAAACCCGTCGTTACATTCCTGTACCACCTGTATCTGCGGGTGTTGCAGCAGGTATTCTTTTACAACCATTCGTGCCAGAGGTTCGTCGTCTACAATAATTGCCTTTTTCATTCCGGTATTATTTAGATTGATCTTTAGCTTATTCTTTTTAGGGTTGCGGAATTTTTATAGTAGTAGTAAACAGGTTATCTGCATGGGCCGTGTTCAGCAGATCGTGCCGGGCAAACAACAGGTACAAACGGCGTTGTACAGAGCTTAATCCAAATCCTGTTCCCTGCCTGGGTGAAGAGGTTTCGGGATCGAACGGATTTTGTATGGTTATAACCAGATAATTCGATTCCTGTGTTGCATCAATCTGAATGGTAACCGCTTCGGTAGTGTCGTACAACCCGAATTTAATAGCATTTTCTACTAGCGGTTGTAATATCATGTTAGGTAATTGCAGTTTGCCCGCCTCTTCTGAACGGTTCACCGCTGTATTTAACCGGTGACCAAAACGCACTTTTTCTATATCGAGATATAATTGTAAATGTTGTAGTTCATCTTCCAGACTGATCCACTGATTTTCGTCTTTCTTTAAAGTGCCTCGTAAAAAATCAGATAACTGCTGGATCATTTTACGCGCCTGTGCCGGTTGTATGGTTATCAGGGCGCTGATTGAATTAAGACTGTTAAATAAAAAGTGAGGTTGTAGCTGCTGCCGTAATTTAAACAGTTCGGCTTCACGCGCCATTTTTTCAGCATCCGTTTTCCGCAGTTCGCTTTCTTTTTGTTCCTGTAGGGTGTAATACAATTCGCTCATAAAGGCCATGCAGCAGGCTGTTAAAAAGGCCATGTCGAAACGGAACGGCATCAGTTTAGTAAGAAACTGCATATAATCTGTTTGTCCGGGAAATATAGCACCCATGATATGTTTAACTATCGTACTCCACAAACCTGAAATAGCCGCACAAATGATAACGATGTATATATACTTCCCTTTTTTTGGGCGGTAGTACCTGAGGTTGTTACTAACCAGTATGGCTATAGCTGCCAGCAGACCATTGCTTACAACACTATCGGTTGCTGCTACGTTCCATGGAAATCCCCAGTCCTGCAATACCTTAACCTGCATAAGCGACCAGGTAAGCCATATCGCAGCGAATATCAGTTTATTTTTGGTTGTTCCTAATGGAGATGATGCCAAGGTAGAAACGTTAATAGGTTAAAATAATTGAAGGAACTTATGCGTGCTGTTCGACTGAATATGGGCTGCTTTTTTATGCACCATTTCAACGTACAGGTTGGCATTATCAGTTTCCTGTATGCGCGAATATAACTCTGCGCCATCGATCAGGGCCGATATTTTATACAGTTCGCATACATTCACAAATTGCCATTGTACTAATTTTTGCTGCTGGTTCAGAAACATTTCCTGTTCCTGTTCGCCAATGGCCTGTGCTTTTTGAAACGCCTGGGTTTCGTCGTTGGCCTGTATCAGCCTCAATTGCTCATCAAACTGGGCAGTATGATCTCCATCGCCACAAACGATCCGGTATACTATTTTTGCCAGGAACCAATTCATATAACACGTTTTAAAGTTGGATAAAAGATTAGGTTTAATAACTTCTGATCTCGATACCGCCAAAGAAGGTAGTACCATTTAAAATAACCACTTTATCTGTATCGTAATTTGGTTGCGGTGTGCGCTTGTCTTCTATGCCGCCAAAGACAGCTACCATTTCAGAGCGTATTTGCCAGTGCGGGGGTACGATCAGTTTGGCGCCGCCAAATACCTGCACCATTTCTATTACTATTCTTCCTTCAAAATCGGCCTGGGTTAAATTCACTTCTGCGCCACCGAAAATGGAAACAATGTCGCCACCCTTGAACTTTTTTGAATACACCATTTTTTTAATATTGCCGAAGATCGAAACCACATCCAGCCAGTTTCCCTCGGCCCTGTCTTCTCTCATATCATTTTTTGTATAAGCTGCCTCTGCTGTAGGATCTATCGGGGAATCGGGTATTACGGGCGTTACAGGCGTATAGTCAGGATGCTGATTATAATATTGCTCCCACTTGCCGCGCCATTCACCACCCCATTTCTGGTGCCAGCGGCGGCGGCGTGGTACTACGATCATCATAAGCCCTGCGCCAATGATGACAATCGGCCATATGAAATGTTGGACAGGAATGCCGGGCCAAATTTTGTCGAGAAGAAATACAACGCCTATTCCGGTGATGATAATCCAACCCGGATCGCGGAAGCTATTGCCCGCACCGGCAAATAAGCCAAATACAACCAGTATCATGGGCCAGGTGAACAACCAGGCAGGAAAGAAAAAGCCGAATTCTTTTAGTAATAAAATGGCGCCTACGGCCAGTAATAACAGGCCGGCCAGCACACCGCCGCTTCTTTTTCTTAACCTTCTTCTTTCAAGCTTTTGAGCCCTTCTCATTGCCTTGCGTTGCTCTTTAAATATATTGTCGCTCATGGAGAATTAATTTTACACAAAACTATTCTCCAACACACGATAACGCAAGGCCCGGCCGACAGACAGAGCCCAAAAACCGGTAAAAGCAGGTTTTTAGCCGGTGAATCCGGAAACCCTAAAAATATCCGTTCATATTACGCGACAGTTTGCTTCTGATGCGGCTGAGCGTTTCGAGGGTCATGCCCAGGTAAGAAGCTATGAATTTTAGCGGCACCCGGTTCAGCAGGTCGCTTTTGGTAGCAATAAAATGTTTGTATTTCGAAGTCGCTTCTGTTAAGCGGGCTATAAAGGCTCTTTCTTCGGCATCGCGATAATACCTCTCCAGTATTTTTCTGCCTACAATATTCGCTTCCGGAAAATGATCGTACAAATACTGCAGGTCTTCATAACTTAAACCCACCAGTTCGCAATCTTCCAGTGCCTGAATATTTTCGCGGGCCGGTTGATGTAAGCCAAAGCTGGTAATACAGGTTATCAGTTCGTGTTCGCCAGTGATCCACGTGGTGATTTCTTTAATACCTTCCTTAACATAGCTGCGCAAAATACCTTTACGTATAAGATACAAATGCGAACAGAAACTACCGGAGCATGCCAGTAGTTCGCCCTTGCTTACATGATAGGGAAACGATTTCTGATTAATAAATTCAATAGCGGCGCTATTTACAGGATATATGTTCTTTACAAAAGTCGAAAAAGGTGATTCGTGAAAAGCAGTTTTGGGTAACCATTGCTCTACACCTGCCTGGTTGATGAAAGATGTTGTAGTCATCTGTTGAGGTTTTAGGTTGTCCTGAATATGATACACGGCATTCCTTTTACCGCGATTACAGGGTAAGGCACGTTGAGCTGGGATATTACTTTAAAGATATAAATAATATTTTGAAATGCAAGCCCGGAAAGGATTCTACAGCAAAACAAATGCATCGCCGTCAAAAAGACCCAGGTCACTCAACTTCAGGTGAGGTATAACCAGCAGAGCCATAAACGAAACCGTCATAAATGGGGCCGACAGCGACGAACCTAAAGATTTAGCCATAGCATCGATAGCCGTATAGTTTTCAGCTACTTTATATCCGTCTTCGGCACTCATAAGACCCGCAACGGGCAGGGGTAGTACCAGAGAAGCCTCGGGGCTTATACAGCTGACGCCGCCCTGCTGCTCAATAACAAGATTTACTGCGCGGCAAATGCTCTCATCATCTGCGCCCACTGCCACAATATTATGACTGTCGTGCGCTACCGATGAAGCAATGGCGCCCTGCTTCAGTCCTATATTCTTTATAAAACACACTGCTACCGGTGCATCGGCATACCGGTTCACTACAGCCATTTTCAGAATATCCCTCTTTGTATCACTGGTTATATAGCCATTAGCTATTTTCGGCTGTAGCATCAGCTTATTGGTGATCAGCTGGCCATCGAGTGCTTCAATAACCGGTATCTGTTCTTCGCCTTTAAAGGGAATGCTAAAATCGCTGGCTTTTTTAGCACTGCAGTTAAAATTATTGATGCTGCCTGAAGGCCCGTAGGGGATAAAGGAACGGCCTTTTTCGGCTACTAGTTCACCGTTAATATAGGTTTGCTGAACGGTAAACTGTTGCAAGTCATTAGTTACAATAAAATCGGCGGCATCACCGGTGCGCAATAAACCTACCTTCAGATTATAATGTAAAACAGGATTAACGCAGGCTGCCTGCAAAACTTTAAACACATCAATACCCTTTGCCACCGCTCTGGCGCAAAGCTGGTTAATATGACCTGCTACCAGACTATCGGGGTGTTTATCATCGCTGCCAAACATAATATCATCGGGGTAGTCGTTCAGCAATCCGATCAGCGCTTCGAAATTGCGGGCGGCGCTTCCTTCACGAATGATAATCTTCATTCCATATTTAAGTTTATCCAGCGCTTCTTCGCTGGTAAAGCATTCGTGGTCTGTACTGATCACTACTTTACCCGGCTCACTTGCTTCAATATACTGGCGGGCCTGCTCTCCGCGCAAACCCGGTGCATGGCCATCAATAGGTTTACCGGCCAATTGCGCTGCCCTGATCTTTTCCATAACAACCGGATCGTTATACAAAACACCGGGGAAATTCATCATTTCGCTTAAATAGGGTATTTCTTCTTTTTGCAGCAGGGCGGTTACCTGAGCTACGTCCAGTGTAGCGCCGGCTGTTTCAAACGTAGTGGCCGGTACACAGCTGGGAGCGCCAAAGTAAAATTTAAAAGGAACCGTCTTGCCGTTTTCGATCATGTATTCCACGCCTTTCAGTCCGCACACATTGGCAATTTCATGAGGATCACTGATCGTAGCTACCGAGCCATGTACAACTGCAAGGCGGGCAAATTCACGGGGCACCAGCATAGAGCTTTCTATATGAACATGACTGTCGATAAAGCCGGGCAGAATATATTGTTCTGCTGCAAGCTCCGCATCGTTCAGGGGCGTAACAGAAGCAATTTTTCCATTCTCAACACTGATCGCCGCAGCATATATTTTTTTCTGCCATATATCTACCAGCCTGCCTGTTATGGTGAAGTTCATATGTTTGTTTTTAGCGGACCCTTACTACCTGCAATATTAAATTAAAAAGAACCCGTATGCTGTAACATTTTGCCGTACTAACGTACTAACTTTATAATTATCATAACAAAGGCTTTTTTGAAAAAAAGCGCCTGATTAAATAACGATCACCAAATTTATCCAACTAAAAAAAATTAAATCATGAGATCCCTACGTGTTGTATTGCCGGCAGTTGTGTGTACGCTGTCTGTTTTTTCCCTGCAAGCGCAAACTGCAGACGATATCATCAATAAGAATATTGATGCAATGGGCGGAAAGGATAAAATTTCTTCCATTAAATCGATCTATACCGAATATGATATGGAAGCTATGGGTAACCAGGGCTCCGGTGTTACTTACCTTGTAAATGGAAAGGGATTCAGAAATGAGGTAGATTTCGGCGGACAAAAAATTATCGAATGCGTTACCGATAAAGGCGGCTGGGGTCAGAATCCTTTTGCCGGACAAGCTTCTCCGGAAGCAATGCCCGATGATGTGGTAAAAATGCGTCAGGGACAATTGCAGATAGGCGGCCCCTTATTTAACTATGCCGCTAAAGGCAGCACCGTTGCCCTGGCCGGTCAGGAAACCCTTAACGGAGTAAATGCCTATAAGCTCACATTAAAAAGCAAAGAAGGAAATGAAGGCACTTTCTGGATCGATCCTACTACTTATTATGTTTTAAAAAGCGTTAATAAGGCAACTGTCAACGGTCAGAATATCGAAACCACTACCGTATTCTCAAACTATAAGAAAACAGACAGCGGTTTTGTAGTACCCGGTAACATGGAGTTAACAACCATGAACTTCACTGTAAATATTACCAGTAAAAAGGTTGAAGTGAATAAGGATATTGATATGAAGTTGTTCGATATGCAGAAGTAAAACACAGATAATATTAACTTAAAAGTGCCATGGCTTCGGTCATGGCACTTTTTTTTGCCCTCTTTTCTTTAATTTGATGCCTTAATCTGGCTATATGGTAATTTTAAAAAGAAGCATTTGCAGTATTATTTGTCTGGTTGTTGTTTGTACGGTATATGCGCAGCAGGTTATTGTAAATACAGTCGGTAAAGATCCTGTAGTAGGAAAAACCACTGAAGTAGTATACAAAGCTAAAGAAGGTACCTGGACCTTTCAGGGCTTTAACAATGCCGTTATAAAAACAACCTATAAACCGAACGACTACAGCAAAACAGAACAGGTATCAGATGCCGTTATTGCCAAACCGCCTGCCATAACTACCAAAGTTACAAACGCCGTTTCGCAGTCCATAGAATGGGAAAACCAAACCAGTGTAGTAATTCAGCGTGAAAAATTTTATTATAAATGGGGCAGGGAAGTAAAAGTAAAAAATGCCTCTTATTTTGCTCAGGGCGATAACCGCGGCTTTCGGTTTCAGTTAGTGGATAATGAACAGATCTTCGGCGGCGGCGAACGCGCCATACCTATGAACCGCCGTGGCCGTCGCTTAAATTTATACAATAGTCCCTCGTATGGCTACGGGTTGGGCGCCGAAAACCTGAACTTTTCTGTTCCGGTATTTATTTCTTCTCTCGGCTATGCCTTGTTTTTTGATAATCCCTCCAAAGGATATGCTGATATTGGTCTTACCGATAAAAACACGCTCGAAGCCGGTTTCGTTGGTGGCGAGTTAACCTACTATGTAGTGTTTGGCAGAAACATCGACGAAATAATGAACAATTATACGGCCATCACAGGTCGCCAGCCATTACCACCCCGCTGGGTATTTGGCAATTTCGTTTCCCGGTTTGGTTATCGCAGTGAAGAACAGGTGAAGCAGGTCGTGAATAAAATGAAGCAGGACAATTTTCCTATGGACGGATTGCTGTTCGACCTGTTTTGGTTTGGCAATGACATTAAAGGCACCCTCGGTAATCTCGACTGGGTAGACGCGCAAAAATGGCCCAATCCCAAACAAATGATTACTGATCTTAAAACACAAAACAATTTAAAATCAGTACTGATAACCGAGCCCTTTATTTTGCAGAATACCAAAGCCTGGGCAGAGGCTGCACCATTCCTTGCTACCGATGCTGGCGGTAAATCGATGATGGTGCCCGAACTGTATTTTGGTACCGGCGGATTGATTGATATTTTCCGTAAACAGTCGCAGGACTGGATCTGGAAGTATTACAAAAAACAAATCGTCAATGGCGTGAGCGGCTGGTGGCTCGATCTGGCAGAACCTGAAAAGCATCCTTCCAGCATGATGCATAATCTGAAAGACTATGGTGTGAACAGATTAATGGGCGCCGATGAAGTGCATAACGTATACGGACACTACTGGAGCAAAATGTTCTCTGAAAAATATGCCAGCGACGTATCTGACCAGCGATTGTTTTTAATGAATCGTTCAGGGTTTGCCGGCAGTCAGCGGTACAGCGTATTTCCATGGACGGGTGATGTTGCCCGTAACTGGGGTGGTTTAAAATCACAACTGCCGGTATTGCTGGGTATGAGCATAAGCGGAATGCCCTATGTGCATTCAGATGCCGGCGGTTTTGCAATGGCTGATCAGGCTGATCCGGAGTTATATACAAGATGGATAGAATTTGCGGCCTTTACGCCGGTATTCCGTCCGCATGGTACTGCATTGGAAGACTACGACAGAACTATAAAAAATATTCCTTCTGAACCTTGCTTCCTCGATGAGCCTTACAAATCCATTGTACGTAACTATATCGATCTGCGGTATGAATTATTGCCTTATAATTATTCATTAAGCTACGAACAGGCTGCATTTGGAAAACCTTTAATGCGACCATTGTACTATTACAATTTTGCCGACAGTAATGCTTTGAGAGCCGACGAAGAATACTATTGGGGCGATAATTTACTCGTAGCTCCTGTAACCGGCCAGGGCGCCACCGCACGTATGTTGTATTTACCGGCAGGCAAATGGTACAACCTTGCCACCAATGCAGTTACTGACGGTAATAAATGGGTTAATCAACCGGCTGATCTTAAACAGATCCCGGTATTTGTAAGAGAAGGTAGCTTTGTTCCTTTATGGATCTCGAAGGATACCATAAAATCTACCGAATCGTATAACTCAAAAGAAATAACTGTCAGATATTATCCTTCTGCCGGTGCTTCTACATATACATGGTTTGATGATGACGGTTCCAGTACCGGTACTTTGGAGAAAGCCAATTATGAAGTGATAACGTTTAAGGGAATTACATCGGGCAATAAAGTAACAATTGATATTACTACCAATAACCCCAATCAGTACGGCAAAAAATTCAAGCGGAAATTTAATATTGAATTTCCTGTTGCATTAGTGGCAGGTCAGGCAAATGCCGGCAAACAAACCGATCCATTTCAGAAGGTTGCCAATGAGTTTGTGACAGTGGAGTTTAATGGCAAACCCTTACATGTAGAGGTGAGTTTGAAATGATGTGTAAAAAAACTTCGCTCTAAAATAATTGATAGTCAACAGAAGTGATTAGAAGGTAAAAACGGTACGTAAATCTCCTATATCGATAATTTCACTTTGGCACGCGGCATGCTTTTATAAGGATGAGTAAATCCATCCCTCATGAAAAAGACGATACTTTATGTATTGATCATGCAACTAGTTATTTACCTGCTTATTTTTTTGATAGCATAGTTTACTATCCTGTTACTTGTAGCGGTTAGGTCTTTTGACCAGACCGCTTTTTAATTTACAGCAAATCTGGTCTTCTTTCTTTTGTTCGTTGCAGCGATTGTTCATATCGCCAGTCTTCAACCTTTTTGGGATCGCCACTGAGCAATATATCGGGAACCTTCCATCCTCTGAAATCTGCAGGCCGGGTATATACAGGCGGCGCCAGCAAATTATCCTGAAAGGAATCCATTAATGCAGATGTTTCATCATTCAGAACGCCCGGCAGCAAGCGGCCGATGGCATCCACTACAATGGCGGCAGCCAGTTCTCCTCCGCTTAACACATAGTCTCCAATGGATATCTCTCTCGTAACAAAATGTTCGCGTATGCGTTCGTCAATGCCTTTATAATGACCGCAAATAACAAGCAGGTTTTCTTTCAGTGATAGCTGATTGGCAATCGACTGATTAAATCGCTCGCCATCGGGCGTCATATAAATGATCTCATCGTATTTTCGTTGCTGCGACAGGGTTTCGATCGCTTTAGCCAGTGGTTCGCACATCATCACCATACCGGCGCCACCGCCGTACTGGTAATCATCTACCTGTCCGTATTCATTTACTGCCCACTGACGCAAATGATGCACTTCCACCTGCAGCAAACCCTTATCGCGGGCTCTTTTCATAATAGAGTGAGAAAAGGGGCTTTCGAGCAATTCGGGTAAAACGGTAATAATATCAATATGCATGGCGCAAAGATAATAAGTATAATGGGCGGATTAATAGCAGGGGTTATTCAAGAAAACCATCGAGATCGCGTCGCTGCTTTTTGGTAGGACGGCCAATTTTACTAAGGCGTTTGCCAGTATGAAAACTGGAAGCCTGATATTGCAGGCGCTCAAGTTCTTCCGCAGGCGTAATATCGATATAGTATTTAACGGCTTCTGTGTAGGCTACACGATTGTGCAGCAGACCTGTCACTTTAACCCGCCAGCGCCTGGCCTCTGTTTTAACTTCATATTCCTCCCCTTCGTGCACTTGTTTTGAAGCCTTCACTTGTGTTCCTTCCCATTTTACTTTACCACTGTCGCACGCTGCTGCGGCCATAGAGCGTGTTTTAAACAGGCGAATGGCCCAGAGGTATTTGTCAATACGCAGTTTTTCTTTTTCCATGATAACACTTATATACTCAATAACAATTCAATCTTACCAAAGTTAAAAAATCCCGGCCGTTTTTACCAGCCGGGATTTTTTTATTAGTACACTATAGCTTTCGTATGTCTTCCATATGGCAGCCCTATGGTAACTCTATGGCTGCGGTATGGTTCCGGTATGGGAACAGTATGATAATAGTAAGGCAATAGTAAGAGAATAGTAAGGGAATAGTAAGAGAAAAACCCGAAATTCACTCACTTTTCATCATTCACCCTAAGCCTCAGAAAAGTACTTATGAAAGTACGGAATTGTTTCAATGCCTTTATAGAAATTTACCAGGTCGAACTTTTCATTGGGGGAGTGCAGGTTATCGCTGTCTAATCCAAAACCCATGAAAATGATCTTAACACCCAGCTCTTTTTCAAGAATAGAACAAATGGGAATACTGCCGCCGCCACGAACCGGAATGGGCTTTTTCCCAAATGTAGTTTCAATTGATTTAGCCGCTGACTGATAAGCCTTTGAATCGATTGGCGTCATATATGGTTCACCACCATGCAGGTTATGCGCTTCTACGGTAACGCCTGCAGGCGCTATTTTTCTGAAATACTGTAATAGCATCTCTGTTATTTTTTCAGAAGACTGATTCGGCACCAGTCTCGCCGATATTTTTGCATACGCTTTTGAAGGCAATACAGTTTTAGCACCTTCGCCGGTATAACCACCCCAGATGCCGTTTATTTCCAACGTTGGACGAATACCTGTACGCTCATTGGTAGTATATCCTTTTTCGCCCCACACTTCTTTCAGTCCCAGATCTTTTTTGTACTCCAATTCATCGAAAGGAGCCGCTGCCATTAATTTTCTTTCGGCTGTGGTTGGTTCAACCACGTCGTCGTAAAAACCGGGAATGGTAATATGATTATTTTCATCATGGCACGATGCAATCATTTTAGCCAGCATGGTAATGGGATTGGCTACGGCGCCGCCATATACACCGCTGTGCAAATCGCGGTTAGAGCCCGTTACTTCTACCTGAATATATGACAGGCCGCGTACGCCGATATCAATGGAAGGAGTTTCCATACTGATCATGGCTGTATCGCTGATAAGGATCACATCGCATTTCAACAGGTCTTTGTGAGAAGCTATAAATTTTTCCAGGTTGGGTGAGCCAACTTCTTCTTCTCCCTCAATTAAAAATTTGATGTTGCTTTCGAGCGTGTTGGTCTTTGTTAAAATTTCCATCGCCTTTACGTGCATATAAAACTGGCCTTTGTCATCGGCAGAACCACGCGCATAAATACGGCCATCTTTGATCACGGGCTCAAACGGACCGCTATGCCACAAATTAAGCGGATCGGGTGGTTGTACATCGTAATGCCCGTATACCAGTACCGTTGGCTTTGACGGATCTGTAATTTTTTCAGCATATACAACCGGGTGACCATCTGTATCATATACAGTCGATGTAGTAGCGCCGGCTTCGAGCATCCGCTGACGTACCACCTCGGCACATTTTCTCATATCCTCCTTGTGCGTGCTATTGGCACTCACTGAAGGGATGCGTAACAATTCCAATAATTCGTCCAGGAAACGTTGCTTATTCTTTTCCTGGTAATCTTTCCAGGCTTGCATAATCATGAAGTTTAAATTAGTAATTGGGAAGTCGAATATATGCTTTTATTGGCTAGTGAAACTATAAGCTGTGTTTCTTATCAGCCAGCACATTCTGCAGCGTCCATTCAATCTGTTTTTCGAAGGGGCGTTTGCGAACGGAGCAATCTGCCTTAAGACAAATACTGCACGAAAAGTCAAGGCAGGGATCAGTGTGTACAAACAACTCAATCACGTTACCAAATTCGCGTTTGATCAATTTGCCCAGTTCTTCTACTTCTTTATGGGCTTCCACCACATTCAGGTACCAGGGAACAGTAAGGTGGCAATCGATATGCAATTGTCCGCCATACTTGATCACGCGCAGGTTGTGCAGGTCGATCCAGTTCTCACGGCGGTTCGCATTCAATACAGCAAGCATTTTCAGCAGCAGTTCTCTGTCGGCCTCATCCATAATGCCTGCCAGCGAATGCCGTAAAATACGATAGCCTGTGTAGATAATAATAAATGCAAAAATGATAGCTGTAACGCTATCGAGGTAAGTAAGTTTGGTTAAGCGGATCAGCACCAGACCAAGAATAATACCCAGTGTGGAATATGTATCTGACTGCAGATGTTTGCCGCTCGCAATTAAAGCAAGTGAATTGTTTTTAGTTCCTTTTTTAATGCTGATGTAACCAACTACAAAATTGATCACCGCAGTAGCGGCTACGAGTATAATACCCTGATCGAGTTTCTGCAGGGCGTGGGGGTGAATAAAATTGTCGATCGATTCGTAAATGATCACCATCCCGGCAATAAGGATAAGCGTACCTTCTACAGCGGCTGACAAAAATTCTGCTTTACCATGTCCGTACGGATGATTTTCATCACGCGGTTTGGCAGCCACGTATAAACTGTATAAACCAATAAAACCGGCGATTACGTTAACGGTACTCTCAAGGGCATCTGTCAATATGGCCACGGACTGGGTTACCCAAAAAGCCACAATTTTTATGATAAACAGTACTACGGCTACTGTTACTACGAGTTTCTGTATACGGAGATTTTCGCGCCCTGAATTCAATACAAGCAATTTGCTGCGAAGGTAAGATAAAGACAGTTAGTGGTTTGTTGTTTGTAGTCCTTTAATTCGTAAAGCTCACTACACTTGTGCCTGTTGATATGCAGGCACTTACTAATGATTTCAAAGCGGCAGCAACCTCAAACCATAAACAACTAACCACAAACTAACTCACCTGTGGCTGTTCTTTTACCGCAGGAGCTTTCCGCACTATTAATTTGCGTATGGCCCTGAACAGGCGGTAATAAAGTTCTTTATTAAATAATTGTGAATCGTGCAATGCTTTGTAAATAAGAAACAGGCCCACGGGAACAAGTACTACCGTGGCCAGCCACATACCGGCTACGGGTTGCAGCACATCTTCTTTCACAAACTTTTTTCCAAAATTGTTCAGCAGGAAAAAGATCACGAAGAAAACCACCGCAAAAACCACCGGCATGCCAATACCTCCCTTACGAACGATCGAACCCAGCGGGGCGCCTATAAGGAACAGCACAAACACCGCAATTGACATGGTGAATTTTTCATGCCATGTCATCAGGTGCATGCGAAGGTCTTTTCTTTTTTCCTCATAATCCCATGAAGGGCCTTCTATAGTTGATTTGATCGAATTTGCAAATGAAATACTTTGATCGAGCACCGTTGGCTTCACTGCGGTTAAGTTTTTATCTGCCGGCATCATTTTAAGGCTGTCGGGTAACTGATCGATAAATGCAACGCCTTTTTTTACCGGAGGCGCTTTTACATCTATCCATCCGGTATCGAGGTATTTGGAAAAGTCAAAATAACCCATCAGATTGCGGCGGTCGAGGTCTGCAAACTTTTTTACGCTTTTTTCAAGGGAGTCAACGTTTTTGCTTAGCTGGCGAACGCTTAACATTTCATAGTGACCTTTATAGGCACTGTCAGATGTACGGTTTAATGTCAGTGAACTCAGGTCGAGTACTTTTTTGTACTCTTTAAAACCGAGGCGAATAAAATCGGTATTGTTGCCATACCGGTTACCGCGTTCTTCATAGCGCCAGCCGTTATAGAGCGTAAATTCCAGAAAGCGTTTATCTGACGAGATACGCATAATGCCTTTTTTGGCAGTAACGATATTATCCTGCGGTCCTGTGCTGGTTTCATATATGATCACATCATGCAGAATGGAATCTTTTTCTTTTTTAGAAACCTTAATGGCATAGTCAGGAATAGTAGTATAAAACACACCTTCTTTTAAATCGAAGGCGGGCTTTTTGTTTACCAGGTCGTAGTGTAGCGTTTTAAATTTCAGGTTGGCTACCGGAATAACATAGTTGTTAAACATAAAAGCCAGTCCTGATAAGAGTATTGATGCAATAGTAAGGGGAAGCATGAACCGCAGCAAACCAATACCGGCCGATTTAATGGCTACCAGTTCAAAGGTTTCGCCCAGGTTGCCAAACGTCATGATAGAAGATAGCAATACTGCCAATGGTAAAGCCAGAGGCACCAGGGTGGCGCTCATGTAAAGCACCAACCGAAGCATGGTAACCACATCGAGGCCTTTGCCTACAAAATCATCTATCCATAACCAGAAGAACTGAAGGATCAGTACAAACAGGGTAAGGAAAAAAGTTGCAATGAAAGGTCCGATGAACGATCGCAACACCAGTATGTCGAGTTTTTTTATCATGGATATAATTCCTGGTTCTTGATGCCTTAATGCCTTGTCGCCTTTATACTTATTTTTATAGAATGAACGCAAAAATACAGCTTTCGGCAGAGGAATTATCGCTGGTTGAAAATGCCGGCTGGCTTTTAACAAAGAATAGGATAATCGAGAAGGTATACGCTTTGTTTGGAGATCTTGCCCATCAGGTTCGGGATGAACTTACTGTTAATTCCGGTCTTTTGCCCGAGGAAGTGCTGGCGGTTTCCCCAAAAATATCAAAGGGAGAAAATTATAACGGATTGCCGTGGGTAATGCTCGATTACCCGCGGTTATTTAATCGTAATGATACGTTTGCTGTTCGCACAATGTTCTGGTGGGGGCACTTTTTTAGCGTTACGCTGCACCTGAAAGGGCAATATAAAACGCGATATCTGCAGCCGCTGCTGAAAAATTGGTCATTACTGGCAGAAAGGGGATTTTACATCTGCATTGGTGAAGACGAGTGGAGGCACGAGTTTGAGGAAGACAATTACAAACCTCTCAGCCAGTTAAATGCAACTGCTGTGGAAAAAATGATGCCGGCTAATAATTTTTGTAAGCTATCCGCCAAAATATCACTACCTCAATGGAATCAGTCAAAAGAGTTATTAGTTGATCTTTATGAAACAATCTTTACATCCATCGACATTAATTACCGAGCCGGTGAAACAGGTCCTTCACCTGATAATCCCATAACTGGCTCTGGTCTTTAACATCACCTTTATCCGCAAAATCTTTGATCACCAGGATGGTTTGATTCGTTACTTCTGATTTCTCAATTCTGAATTCGAAAAATTCCTCTTTCGGCGCATGAAGCCAATGAAAGCGGATAAATTTTTCTTCTTCACTTTCCATCACCTCTGCCTTGTCTGTAGTGCCATTCCAGGAAAAACTAAAAATGCTATCCCGCTCGTCCACTTTATCTGCGAACCACTCCTGCAAACCTGCAGGCGTACTTAGGAATTCGTATAGAATGGAAGGAGAACATCTCACCGGATACTCTAATGTAAATATGTTTTTCTTACTCATCTAACCCTTGTATTGATCTTTTTTGCAAGTACCAATGGTGCAATTATAGAAAAATAATCCTACCGTCAAAATTTTTTTTTCGGTAAACAGGCCTAAATGACCGAAAACTCTTAAATAACTGAAAAAAATTGATTTGGTTGATGTTCAACTGGTTATGAATATTTTTGATAAGGATAAGAGAAATGGTTAAATTACTGTGCAATGTTTTTTTGAGAACTTAATACCTGTTTGTATAACAAATATGTAAGGTATTTCGTTTTTTCTAAGCCATTGACCGTATTAACCTAAAAAACCCTTTAAAATGACCTACCTATGAGTATGCGGCAACTCAAGATCACGAAATCAATTACGAATCGTGAATCTCAGAGCCTTGAAAAATACTTGCAGGAGATCGGAAAAGTTGAATTGATTAGTCCCGAAGAAGAGGTAAAACTCGCGGGGTTGATCAAGCAAGGAAATCAGGCAGCCCTTGACAAACTAACCAAAGCGAATCTAAGGTTCGTGGTATCCGTAGCCAAGCAGTATCAGAATCAAGGTCTTTCTCTACCAGACCTCATCAACGAGGGTAATTTGGGCCTCATTAAAGCAGCGCAGCGATTTGATGAAACCCGTGGTTTTAAATTTATTTCCTACGCCGTATGGTGGATTCGCCAAAGCATTCTTCAGGCATTAGCTGAACAATCGCGTATTGTAAGGCTTCCTTTGAACAAGGTGGGTTTAACAAACAAGATCCAGAAAGCATATTCGCAACTGGAACAGGAGTTTGAACGCGAACCCTCGCCCGAAGAACTGGCCGAATTACTGGAGCTTGAAACCGAAGAAGTATCTGCCACCCTGGGCATCGCCGCCCGGCACGTAAGCATGGATACGCCACTCTCTGAAGGGGAAGACAATACCCTTGTAGATGTGCTGGAAAATCCCAATGCTGAACACGCAAATACCAACATCGAACACAAAGAGTCGCTCAAACAGGAAATCGAGCGCTCAATGAAAATGCTCACCGAACGGCAGAAAGAAGTGATTTGCTTTTTCTTTGGAATTGGAGTCGATCATCCCATGAGCCTGGAGGATATCGGAGAAAAATTTAATCTCACCCGTGAAAGGGTTCGCCAGATCAAAGACAAAGCGATAACGAAGCTGCGCACCAATTCGCGTTCAAAAGCCCTCCGTGGGTATTTGGGCGTATAACCTAAAAAACGATAGCCGGCAAAAGAAACTTTACACAACAAGATTTACTTCCTGTAAATTTGCATTCCACTAAGTGAATATAACTTAAGCTATATTCACTTTTTTATTTTTGTACGAGGAGAAAAACAGGAAGTTATGTTTGAAAATCTTACCGACCGGTTGGAGTCGGCCTTTAAACAGATCAAAGGTGAAGGCCGCATTACCGAACTGAATATCGCTGCTACCATTAAAGACATCCGCCGCGCACTGGTTGATGCCGACGTGAACTATAAAATTGCCAAGGAATTTACCGATAAGGTAAAAGATACTGCGCTGGGCCAGAAAGTGTTAACCGCTGTTAGCCCCGGCCAGTTGATGGTAAAGATCGTAAAAGACGAACTGGCCGAACTGATGGGCGGTTCCGAAAGCGATTTTAACGCCAAAGGCAATCCCGCCGTTATTCTCATCGCCGGTTTACAGGGTTCCGGTAAAACCACTTTTAGCGCCAAACTGGCCAATTTCTTAAAAACCCGCTCACGCCTGTCGCCAATGCTGGTAGCCGCCGATATTTACCGCCCTGCGGCCATCGACCAGTTGAAAGTACTGGGTGAACAGATCCAGGTTGATGTCTACAGCGAACCCGAAAATAAAAATGCGGTTGAAATTGCCAACAACGCCATTAAGGAAGCCCGCAGCAAAAATAAAAACGTAGTCATCATAGATACCGCCGGCCGTTTGGCCATCGACGAGGCAATGATGACCGAAGTAGCCAATATTAAATCGGCTGTCAATCCTCAGGAAATTTTGTTCGTGGTTGACTCCATGACCGGTCAGGATGCCGTGAATACCGCAAAAGCGTTTAACGATCGGCTTGACTTTACCGGAGTGGTGCTCACCAAGCTCGATGGCGACACCCGCGGTGGTGCAGCCCTCTCTATCAAATACACCGTACAAAAACCCATCAAGTTCGTAAGCAGCGGCGAAAAACTCGATACGCTCGATGTTTTTTACCCCGAACGTATGGCGCAGCGTATTTTGGGTATGGGTGATATTACTACCCTGGTAGAAAAAGCACAGCAGCAGTTTGATGAAGAGCAGGCCCGCAAACTGGAAAAAAAGATCCGCAAAAACCAGTTCAACTTCGACGACTTTAAACAGCAGCTGGAGCAGATAAAGAAAATGGGTAATATAAAAGACCTGCTGGGCATGATCCCGGGTGTGGGAAAAGCCATTAAAGATATCGACATCAGCGACGACGCCTTCAAAGGCATCGAAGCCATGATCAATTCCATGACAAAAGTGGAACGTGAGGACCCCGATTTAATTGATATGAGCCGCAAACAACGGATTGCCAAAGGTTCCGGCAAAGATATCAGCGAAGTAAACGCCTTTCTGAAGCAGTTCGAGCAGATGAAACAGATGATGAAAATGATGAATAAAATGCCCATGGGACGCATGGGAATGCCGAAAAGGTGATTAAATGTTATGCGTTTTTCCAAGAAAATAATACTGATTATCTATTAACATCTTGATCTGAATTATTAAATTTGGAAAAATCATCCCGATTGTTATTTTTGCAATCGTTAAATGAAAAGTAACCCTATTTGTTCACGCATTTAAATTTCTATTTAAGATGCCAGTTAAAATCAGACTGCAACGCCATGGGTCTAAGAAAAGACCTTTTTATTTCATCGTAGTGGCCGATGCTCGTTCTCCCCGTGATGGTAAATTCATCCAGAAATTGGGTACGTACAACCCGCTCACAGTTCCTGCTACAATTCAGCTCGATCGCCAAAAAGCGCTTGATTGGTTGCACAAAGGTGCTCAACCTACTGACACAGTACGCAGAATATTGTCGTACAAGGGCGTATTGTACCTGAAACATTTATTACGTGGTGTAAAACTGGGCTTGTTTGATGAAGCAACCGCAATGGAAAAATTCCAGAAGTGGCATGCCGAACATGAAGTTCAGGTTAAAAAGCGCCAGGAAATAAGTGCAAAGGATAGAAGACCCCGCCGTGGCGGAGCCGGTGCTCCCCCCGTACGAAGAGGCAGAGGAGAATAATTTCCTAACGCAGTATAGCTAGCTGTCAACTTGTTGTAAAATCCCGGTTTATCCGGGATTTTTTTATGCATATAAGGGATCCCAAAAGGATTTGCTTTATGCATCGTTCGTACCTTGCTGGGACTTAAAGCGCACTTTATGCAGAAAAGTGCGCTTTAAGTGCGAACAAAGTATAACTGAAACCCTTATCATTCTTTAGTTAATAACAGGAAAATGGTAAACTATCATAGCATTGGTAAACTGGTGGCAACTTTCGGCATAAATGGCGAAGTAGTATTGCAGCACCATCTGGGGAAAAAAACATCCCTGAAAGGACTGGAAACCATTTTTATTGAGCAGAAGAAAGATGAAATGCTGCCTTATTTCATTGAAGGCACCCGCATCAAGAACGACGATGAACTGTTCCTCAAAATAGAAGGCATCGATACGAAGGAAGCAGCCCATAAACTGATGCAAAAGCAACTCTGGCTCACTCAGGAAGATTTTGATAAATATGCCTCCAAATCGGCTCCCATCGCCTTACTGGGCTATCACATCATTAACGAGGGTACCGACCTGGGCGAAATACTCGAAGTGATCGAGCAACCCCACCAGATCCTTTGCCGCATCGATTTAAACGGCAAGGAAGCCCTGATACCCGTGCATGAAAACTTTCTGCTGAAAATAGATAAAAAGAAAAAACAGGTGCATGTTGAGCTGCCCGAAGGGCTGCTCGATATTTATCGTTAATTTGAGAATGTGCAGATTGCAAATATCAGGTAGGAGGTTTATTGCCGACTGCCGATTGACGATTGACGATTCACGATGAGCCCGCAACGTATTATAGCGCATTTTGACCTCGATGCATTTTTCGTTTCTGTCGAATGCATCAACAATCCTTCACTGAAAGGCAAGGCCCTTATTGTAGGTGGCCGCGAACGCGGTGTGGTAGCTGCCTGCAGCTATGAGGCGCGCAAATTTGGCATTCATTCGGCCATGCCCATGAAAACTGCCATGCGCCTGTGCCCTCACGCCACCGTGATCAAGGGAAGCCGTGGCGAATACAGCCGCTACTCCCGCTGGGTAACTGAAATTATTGCCGCAAAAGCCCCGCTGTTTGAAAAAGCCTCCATCGATGAGTTCTACCTCGATCTAACAGGAATGGATAAATATTTTAATCCCTATCAGTGGACGATCGATCTGCGGCAGGAAATAATTGATAAAACCGGTTTGCCTATTTCATTCGGCCTGGCGGCAAACAAAATGGTAGCCAAGATCGCTGCCAATGAAGCCAAACCGAACGGATACCTGCATATTGCTTTCGGCAGGGAAAAAGAATTTCTGGCCTCTTTAAAAGTAAATAAAATACCGGGAGTAGGAGAGCACATGTACCAGGCTTTGCGGGAGCTGGGTATCGAAACCATTGCTGATGTGGCCCGGCAGCCTATAGAATTACTGGAGAATCGTTTTGGCAAATATGGCGGCGATCTCTGGAACAAGGCCCACGGCATCCACCACAGCGAAGTAGTGCCTTATTACGAGGCTAAATCAATTTCTACCGAAAGTACCTTCGAAGAAAATATTACCGATGTTAACCGGTTAATGACCGAACTGGTGGGCATGACAGAGCGGGTTGCCTATGAACTGCGTCAGGATAATAAAATGGCCGGCTGCATTGCGGTTAAAATACGCTATCCCGATTTTGAAACCACTTCCCGGCAAACTACCATTGCCTATACTTTTTACGACGACGAACTGATACCTAAGGCCAAAGACCTGTTCCATAAACTATGGCGCCGCGGCGAGCCGGTACGCCTGATGGGCGTTCGATTGAGTGAACTGACCGATGAGGCCGTGCAAACTAATTTATTCAGCGATGTAGAAAAAAAGACCGAGCTTTATAAGGCTATCGATGATGTGAAAAACCGCTTCGGCCGGGACTCGCTTACCAAAGGCGGCGGATTGTGAGATTAAATATCCATGAAAGTCTACTTTATCGGTAGGGATTATTATCTTCGTACTCCTTTTTGAGGGTAAGCTTATTTATTAACCTTAAAATACTAAGTATATGAGTTTAAGATTGGGTGATATCGCCCCTAACTTCGAGGCTAAAACAACAGCCGGAGACATTGATTTTTATGAATTTCTTGGAAATGGCTGGGGTATTTTGTTTTCGCATCCTGCAGATTATACACCCGTTTGTACTACTGAATTGGGTAAAACCGCTTTATTACAGGACGAATTCGCCAAACGTAATGTTAAAGTACTGGCAGTAAGCGTTGACCCGCTGGATAAACACCTGGGCTGGGTAAAAGACATTAATGAAACCCAAAACTGTAACGTTGGTTTCCCCATCATCGCCGATGAAGACAGAAATGTAGCTACCTTATATGATATGATCCATCCTAATGCATCAGAAACTTTCACAGTACGTTCTCTGTTTGTGATAGGACCCGATAAAAAGGTTAAACTGATGATCACTTATCCTGCTTCTACAGGAAGAAACTTTTACGAAGTATTGCGTGTTGTTGATTCACTGCAACTGACTGCCAACTACAGCGTAGCTACTCCGGCCGACTGGAAAGCTGGTGAAGATGTAATTGTAGTGCCTGCAGTATCTACCGAAGATGCTCAGAAGAAATTCCCCAAAGGTGTTAAAGTGGTAAAACCTTACCTGCGTTATACACCTCAACCTAATATATAATCTACCATCTTTATAGAAAAACCCCGCCACAAGGCGGGGTTTTTTATTAATGACACGTCCCGATAAAAATATTAAAAAAGCCGGTTGCAGATGCAACCAGCCGTTATTCCTCTAAATCTTGCACATGAAACAATGTAATGCAAGCTGTTGTTGGTTCTATAATTAATTTATTGTTATCAACGATTCTGGCCCCAGGACCAGTTGTACAAATCAGTTTCACCTGCAATATTGTTTGGGTTTATGGGTACCGGCGTCGTAGCCCTTATTCTCTGCAGGCGAAACTGAAATTTGTGATGAGTATGGTTTTTACTCGCGCCGAGGATATTTATATGGCCCCCTGAAACACAATTACGTATTCATGTAAATGTTAGTCTCTTTTTAACCTGATCTTAATCTTTCTTTAATCTCTCTGTAATCTCTTCTATCATCGCGTTTGAGGATTCAAATGTCAAAATATTACAGGTCATGTACAACAGCTGAATTACCGAAAAAATCAGGTAATTCTACGGTACATTATTGTTTTGTTTTTTTGAAATCTTTTCTTAAGAAGATAAAGAAGCAGAGGAGAAAAGCGCTTTTAATTGAATTTTTTTTAAAAAATCTTTCCTGCCTGAGCGAATCTGATAGCGATCGGATGAAGGCACTCTTATGCTTTCTTAGGATTGTATTTCTCTTTAAATATTTTATCGGTATTGGCGTAGATGAAGGCGGAGCTTTTTCTGAAATCAGATTTAATATTGGGAGTCAGATGGTTTGTCCAAACGGGGTCAGTTTCCTGCCGGTAATAAGCATACAGGGCAAGGGCGTAACCCCATTCCCTTTGTTTGAGATAGCCGAGTGTGTTATGTCCATGTGCATCAAAGGTTTTGATTTCCCTGAAAGCACAGTTTGCATTAAAAACGCCTGCACCGAATATTACGGTAGTTAGGTCGGTGAGCGATTCGTCGTTAAAACCAACGCGCTTTTCGCCTAATAGTTTAATATGGGCAAATTCATGCGCCAGCGTGGCCACCAGTCTTTCCGGGTCTTTTAAAAGACTCTTTTCAATAAAAATATCATATTTGCCGGATTCGTTTTTACTGAAATACAAACCCGCCGACATTACTTCTTCACTGGTTTCATCGGGTATGGTCCAGGTGCGGAAACCAAAATCGCTCTGAAATTCCTGAATGCTTTGATTGTAGCAATCAATATTAATTTCATCGGAATTGATCTCCATCTGCCGGGCGATTATTGCAGCAGTTTGTGAAAGGCTTTCGGGTGAGCCATCGTATTGAACAGGAAAATATTCGACTGTGGGAAGAAGCAGTGGTTTCGATTTTATATTATTTTCTCCAAATTCAATAACCAGCCATGCAAAGGCCTGCTCCATCCAAAGCCGGGTATCACTATCGATGGGACACTCGGGCTGCTTTTTTGAAAATAATCCGAACATAGGCTCATTCAAGTTACCATAAAACGATTGTATCTTCAATAAAATTACGTCACATGAAAAAACTACTGCTTTGGCTACTGATTTGTAATCCCTTCATCCTGCTATCACAACGGACTATACTGCATTGCGGTAAACTGATAGATGTAACAAAAGGGCAAACGCTCACCGAATATTCTATTATAGTAGAAGGTAATAAAATTACAGATGTGCAATCGGGTTATACCAAACCTTCCGGTACCGATAAAGTGATTGATCTGAAAAATAAAACGGTTATGCCGGGCCTGATCGACAGCCATGTTCACCTTGAACATGAAACCAATCCGAACAGATACCTGCAGGAGTTTACTTTGAATCCTGCAGATTATGCTTTTCAATCGGTAGTGTTTTCTGAAAGGACCTTAATGGCCGGATTTACCACTGTACGTGATCTGGGTGGAACAGGTGTAAATATTTCGTTGCGTAATGCTATCAACAAACATCTTATAAAAGGACCTCGTGTATACACTGCCGGTAAAGCTATTTCATCTACCGGTGGCCATGCCGACCCCAGCAATGGATACCGTCAGGACCTGATGGGTGATCCCGGCCCGCTTGAAGGTGTAGTGAACAGTGCGGATGATGCCCGCAAAGCCGTTCGCCAGCGATATAAAGAGGGGAGTGATGTAATAAAAATTATGGCATCGGGTGGTGTACTGAGTGTTGAAAAAAGTGGTGAGAACCCTCAGTTGACTGAAGATGAAATGAAAGCCATTGTTGAAACTGCGCACGACTATGGTTTTAAAGTAGCGGCCCATTGCCACGGCGCCGAAGCCATGAAGAAAGCAGTACTGGCTGGTGTAAACAGTATCGAGCATGGCACTTTTATGAATGATGAAGTAATGCAGCTAATGAAACAGCGTGGAACTTATTTTGTGCCTACTATCATAGCCGGTAAATCAGTGGCTGATTCTGCCAAAAAGCCTGGGTACTATCCTGCCCTGGTAACGCCTAAAGCGTTGGCGATCGGACCTAAAATACAAGGCACGTTTGCAAAAGCATATAAGGCCGGTGTAAAGATCGCATTCGGTACCGATGCCGGTGTATATGCACATGGGAAAAACTGGATGGAATTTATTTATATGACCGAAGCCGGCATGCCACCTATGGAAGCCATTCAGGCAGCTACAGTTTCAGGTGCTGATTTGATAGGTATCTCTGATATTGTTGGCAGTATTGAAAAAGGCAAGCTGGCAGACATCATTGCCGTAGACGGCGACCCGATCAAAGATATTCAGAGTATGGGAAAAGTAACATTTGTGATGAAGGATGGCGAGGTTTATAAGAATAACAGCTCTTTATAAGAAGCCGGAGGATTCTTTTGAATTTGCCAGTGATTACACTTTATGTCAAAGAGCTGGATGATACCTGGTTCTGTGAACGAATAATTTGTTCCCTTTACCGGTCGCTGCTGGCGGAGAGAGCGGGCGGGTTCGCTCTTCCCGTTCACCCTGAGCGAAAACTCCATCGGCAGTGACTGATACAGCAAATCTACATTTCCGGTCTACTGTTTATTTCAAAAATGTGACGGTGTCCTCTGTTTGGTGGGACGGTTCGAGGAAAATGGTGGGACGAATGGACATTTTTCCTCGAAAGTGCCTTGTTTTTTGGGACGACCTGAGGAAAACGGTGGGACGAATGGTTCAAAACCTGTGATGTTTGGTAACATTTTCAATTTTTCTCCTCATTGGG
>Ga0105239_10000937_pt1 | contig 41190 bp, 40 predicted proteins | sample KBSC44metaG_FD_92761 | JGI IMG/M metagenome (GOLD analysis project Ga0105239, IMG submission 92761) | Corn rhizosphere microbial communities from Kellogg Biological Station, Michigan, USA - KBS C4-4 metaG | ecosystem: Host-associated > Plants > Roots > Rhizosphere > Soil | place: Michigan, USA...
AACAAAATCGGGAGGTTCAATTGCTGCGCAGGCAAAATGGAAAGTGTGGCTTGGAATGGACTAGCGCGGCCAAGATTTCGCCAAGCAATTTATTCGGTGAAGCAAATGAGCCACTCACGATGCCTTCACCGTGATTCCTTCCATTGAATGAAGATTGAAAATCTTTTCTATCTTCAAGCTGGGTGGTTTGCGTACCTAATCAGGGTGGAATAGAATTTAACTGAGTCTGAATGGCATGTCTGTATCTTTTGCCGCCCAAAAATGAGTGCACATGAAGGATATAATCTCAGATGCGTTTCTCCTCTACGGGTTTTACGGGGAGGAAATGGTCGGAAATGATGAGTCTGAATAGAGTTGTGATTGTGATATCTGCAAGAGCACTCAAACAGTGGATTCCACCTGTGTGCAGTCGAGGATTTGGTTGTAGCTACTAATCAGCTCATATCAGAGCAATGATTGATTCATTGAATTCCCAGACCTCCCTCACGGCCGATATTCCTGTTCACTTATACACCGATTCCAAGGCAGTCGCAGTCGGGGGAAAAAACCATATGATCATCATCAATATCGTTGACTGTCGTGATCTATAGCCCGGCGAAAACGAGGCCGTATTGTTTTGTTTAGACATCAATAGCATCAACAACAACACCCTTAACCCAGTCATATTGCAAGAGTCTAGCCACCTCCTGGGCAGAGTCGTGACTGACCAAAGCAGAAACAAGATACAACGCCGCGTCGAGGCCACTAACGGCCCCACCGCTGGTGATAACTCTCATACCACCGAGCTTCATACTCTGGCGACGGACGATGTTCTCACGCTTCGCGTTACTCTCTTTGCGAGCGAGACTGCCCTTGCGAGCGGTCGACCTGGTGCGAGTCTTATTGAAGACGTATGGGTTCTCTTCCATGTCTTCACCCAGGTCGAAGCGGGCGTTGTTGACAACATAGCGCTCTTCCATGACATCTGTGCGCTCCTGCGTGTCATTGGCGGAAGCTTCTTGACAGGCATGTTCGAGTTTAATGTAGAAGTCCGGGTGAGTGGTGGCGCCGAGGCCTTGCAAGAGACCTGCCTTGGCAAGGAACAAGGAGGCGGTGTCAACAGCCAGAAGGGTTCTCTCGCGGCTAGGATCCGCAGTCTGGAGGTCAGAAAAGGCGGTGATGAGTTGTATTGGTTGTCCCTCCTTCTTGACAATTTCGAGGGCATGGCCGCCAGGGACAAGGAGGACGTCAAACTCCTTAAGGCGTTGTAGGGCCTCTTTGAGAGAGATCTGCGCCTCGAGGGCGACACCTTGCTGGGTCATGACAGTCTGATCAGCAGCGGCGAAGGTGAAGTCAAAGGCTTTAGTGTCTATGGCAGCAAGAGGAGGAGTCAGCCGTGGCAGTTATCGTGAGACGAAGAAAACAAACTGACCAGCATCTTTGACGTCGTGCTGAGCATGATTGAGAACCTGCAATGGACCAGCCATATCCAGGAGACTCATGTTATCATGTAGAGCGATGAGCACCTGGATAGGCTCGAAGTTCTCATTGTCACGAATTGCACTCATCTTGCCGGCTCTGGGAGAGAAGAATTTGGTTGGAAGAACAAAAGTTGTTTACTCGGTTGGAGTTTGGGTGAAGATATGGGTTTTCGTCGGGAAAACTCTGGTTCAAAGCAGGATGATGTAAAAAAGGAGCTCGGTGTTGCGTGGTGTTGGGTCTGGTTGTGGTGTGAGAGAATCAGGTGAGAGGAATGTCGAATGTTACAGATGGCCTTCTTTTGGTTTCTGCGGAGACCCCACGATTGATTTCAAGTTCGGTCTTGGAAACGTGGGGTAGTCGCCCGCCAAGAAGATCACGAGACGAGGGGTAGAGCACGTGCCGGACATGCTCACAGTTCACCATGCCTCCTTTGGCACATGGCTAACTAGACATCTCTAGACCCTTGAGTTTGCCATCCATCGCTGCATCCCTCTGAGCATCGAGGCTCACGTACTAGGGGCGCGCCACAAGTATGAGGCACATCTGCGGGGAGCAACCCCTGTATTTGGATTTGCTCTGGTGGGAGCCAGGGTCCGATAATTTGGAGTGTTAGCTTCATTCATCGCGATGTTTTCATACGCTGGGTTGCAAGGACGAGGGAGGTAACGAGGGGGCGAAGTTTATCAGCGGCGGGCCCTATCCGAGGTCCAGTATTGAGTCATCATAGGAGGTAACTAGATATAGAAAAAAGGCTCCTGACGGCGAGCTCGACGAGGGAGATTTATACGCTTCCTCTGGCACAGATACTCTCGAAGTCGAAGTGCCTGGTGCACCACACACCTCACGTTCTCGAGCCTGAGCAAGACACTGTAGGCAGTACTTATATTTTAGAAACCCGATATGGCATGCCCTCCAGTCATACTGTTCACTTACGAGGGGTCCGTCTTCGGGCGAAAGATGGACTGGTACTTTACACTCGCTGGTCTGAAGTACATGCACTGCATCACGCTTAATCGCCTCCCAAGACCAGTCCTCGAGAAGCTCGGGGTCAAGTACCGACGAATCCCCATCCTGGCAATCGGCCGGGACATCTACTGCGACACAAGGCTGATCATTAACAAACTCGAAGAGTTATTTCCGGAAAATAGAGTCAGCTCGCAAAGCCCATTTGAGAAGGGTCTTGAACACGTATTCGAGACCTGGTTGATCGACGGTGGGCCATTCTGGAGGACAGCTGGGCTTATTCCTCCGGATGCGGAGATCCTAAAGGATGAGGAGTGGTGCAACGACAGACTGGAGATGACGGGGAATAGATTTAACATCGAGACGATCAAGAAAGGTCGACCAGAAAATGTGGCCCACGCACGGATGTACTTCAACACCATGGAAAACGAGCTACTCGCCGATGGGAGGAAGTTCCTCCTTGGCGGCCCGGAACCGACATTGCTGGACATCCATGGGATATGGACGTTTCATTGGGCGACTAGCAAGGGCTTCCGCTTACAGGAGGCCTTGGACAAGGAGGGTGTCATCGACGAGAAACACTTTCCCAGGACTTACGCATATGTGGACCGGTTTGTTGATGCGATCGCCACGAAACAACTCAATAACGGCAAGCCCGAGAAACTCTCGGACGAGGAGACGATCAAGGCAATTCTCGACTCGGACTTCTTCGAGGCAGAGGGTGCAGTCGACGAACTAGATCCCCTGAAGTTGAAGAAAGGCCAGCTAGTGGAGATATGGCCCGTGGAGTCCGGGTTCAATCACCATGACAAGGGTGAATTGGTTTCAATCAGTGTCGGCGAGGTGGTTATTGCGAGCAAACCTCAAGTTGGTGATGGTTTGTTGAGGATTCACTACCCTCGAACAAATATTCGCATCAGTCCTCTAAGCGGATTGAAATTGTAGCTGCAATCAACAGGCCTTGATGGGGAAAAGTCGGTGGTACCTCGAGGAGAAACGACAGAAAATCAATCTGGGTTTCAGTCTGAAATTCGCAAATAAAGCCCATGTTCTTCCAGTCTCGCTTCGCATACGAGAATTTCTCTACCATGCCGTATAACCTCCATCAATGATGAGCTGACTTGGCGATTAGTAGAGTGCAAGTATCAGTATCGACTGCTGTAAACGATTCACTTACCTGAGACCCAGTCATGAATGTGCTGGCGTCACTCAAGCAAAATAGCGCAGCTCCTCGATACTCCGATGGCTCAGAGATCCGACCAAGCTATGATGCTGTCAGCCACGGTTGTAACCAGTAATCGTTTTGAACGTCTATACTACTGACCATATTCTCCTTTTCCCACAGTGCTTTCAGATGGGGATCATCCTCGAAGTTCTTTCGTACCATAGGCGTCATAATATTGCCTGGGGCGCATGCAATAAGCGTTAGAACGCTAAAGCAACTGCCATGGAGAATCGAGTAAGCATAACATACCAGGACATAGCGCGTTCACTCTAATTGGCTTTCCATTGATTATCTGGCCCCATTCCATCGCCAAACTGCGAGCGAGCTGACAAACTGCTGCTTTGGAAGAGTTGTACACAGAGGAGGTAAAGCCCTTGTTCGCGATGAGCCCGGACATGCTGGCTATGAGTAAGACGGATCCAGCGCAATCGTACTTTATCATCTGCCGGGCACAGCTCACTGCCGAACAGTAGACGCCCTTGAAGTTGATGGCCATTATCTCCATGGTTTTCTCTGGGGTGTGATCGAGTGCTGGTTGAACATTCTGCACACCAGCAGCTGCTATCAGCCCATCAAGACGTTGATATTTGCTGGCAACCTCGGAAATCACACGGTCCAAATTTCCAGCGTCGCGGACATCGACCTGATTGTAATCCAGGAAGCCTCCATACCGTGGCCCTAGTCTGTCCTTGACGACCTCGAATTCTTTGTCTGGCTCCGCGAGTCGATCAAGACAGTACACTAAGAGCCATCAGCCGCGACAAAGCTCGGGCTTCGTCGTTGTCAGAGTGTTGGCTGCAGGAGAGTCTTACCTTTGCCACCAGCCTCGACTAATGCTTCGGCGAGCGTCAGGCCGAGTCCACGCGCTCCGCCTGTGACGACAAACACCTTTTCCTGTAAATCAAATTCACGAAGTCGCGCCGGGGCATTCTCTGGTGTTGGGAGCTTATCTTTGATTGAAGGTCGTTCACTAGCAGTGAGAGCACGCGTTTGATGTGCCGAGGATCGCCGCTTCTGGAAACTTTGGCAAATAGCTGGGCACTCGATCTTCCGACCGTTAAAGTTCAACTTCAATGGTAACTGCGACGTAGACGGGCTGATTTGGACCAAGTGAGATGGCAATCTAAATCTGGGCCTGAATAAGGACATGGTGATTTGAAGCGCTGCAGACAAGGTTCATAAACTGGGAAAAGAGAGCTTGAATTTGACGGGCACCATGCTGTAGCTGCGAGAGCAACATCGCAAGGGGTTGTGGAATACTCGGGACATCGTGGAAGATCCTCGTTGTGCACCTACTCTGTTCTTCTTCATGTGGTTGGTTGGAAGCTTGAGGGAAACCCTGGGGTAAGCTGTGGTGTAGTAAGAATGTAGCAATATCTGGGGAGGAAGTGACGTCTGATATCGCGGCACAAGGCGGGGTAGAATAATAGCTGCTGATTCCAAGACTCCTTGCTATACATATGTTGAGGTTATCACCCTGGCTTCAGGCATGAACCAATGTCCTGTCTTTCTGTTCGTGAAGCCGCCGTCTCTGGTAAGTTGCTGAGATGATGTGGTGTGGCTCTGAATTAGATAACGTCGACCAATCTGCCAATAGTCTAAACTTAATGGATTCCGGGTATCCACCAAACGGCATGTGGCATTGAATCGGATATGGGACACACTGTTGTTCTCTTTTCTATTCCAGATCTTCGCTCGTCTATCGAAGTAGATGCTTGCTTACTCTAAACACGATGATGCGGAAAGCACCGAGGTTGGAAGTAACCCCTTGAAATCAAACTTGTGACCGCTTGCCAATCTGCTGAAGAGGCTGCCGGAAAGCGTCTGACTGTATGAATAATTGACGTTGGCCCTCACGAAGACTTCTGTGTGAGCCTCTTAGTTACCCTGATGGCATTACCGGCACCGATCGAAGTTAGAATATGCCACCAGCCATGAAGCTCCAGGACAAATTCCCAAGGAAATCCGATGGTGGCCCTGCTCTCACGCAACCATTTACAAGCAGCACCATCGATTAACCATAAAACGAATCCCAGAAGGAAACTGATGCCACCGAACCGGAATGTTTGGTGCGTAATCCTTCGTTCGGGGCCCTTGAGCTTTCGATTGATGAGGTATAACACCCGTGGCCAGATAGCTGTAACAAGGACAATAAATGTCCAGTTGTGAAGCCACAGTTGATTCAGCTGATAATGAACTGCACTGATGTAGCCAAGGACGGCCGTCAACACGACACCAAAGGTTGCTCTGACGCTGGGCGAAAGCTCGAAGGTGTACAGTTCATATATGATGGCTGCACAGACCCAGAACATGGAAAGGTCGTCGCACATTTGCGTCTCATACTTCAAGGTGAGGTGGAAGACAAAGGAGGTGACCCCGACAAAAAAAAGAGCCAGGTTTGGAAAAGCGGTGGTTGATAGTAAAGTCTCCCCTGGTGCTAATGTCTTGAAGGAATAGTAGACTTCACAGTTCTGTCAGCCCCCTGTGCCATGGACCGCTGAAGCAACTATGCACATACCATATGCGAGATTTGTGACGCTGTTGACAAGTTCTGCGGCGTATTTGGTCAGTCTGTAGTCTTCCTCACAGAAGCTAAAGAAGCAGAAAGGTCAGTCCATGGTCCAGTGGATGGGTTCTGGAAAATGTGTACTTGGCTACAGATGTTTGAGGTCCCCAATAGCCGCTGTTGGCATGAAGGTCTCCCGCAAAATTGCGCTCGACATAACCCATGATGGTTGTATGAATGGATGTGCCACAGGGTTAGCGGAATGTAGCTCCGAAGACGTTGGTGCTTCTAGAAGCGTCAGGGGTTGGGCAAATCCTGATCAAGAAATTTGACCTGAAGATTTTGCTGCCAGATGTAAAGCAGGGACCCAGAACTTAAGTATCATAAAGCGAATCAGGCAGCCACAATGAAATAGAGCTTCGACGCTTCCCCCATTCTATATAACCTCTCTCCAGAAAAGGCCCGAAGGAAAGAAGAGGGTACGGACACTTTGCAAAGGCACTGGCGTTTGAACATGCTAAGTTTCCACGGTGACAATACTACTAGCTTGTTGCTCACAGGCCGTATTCCGTATCTCGTACCCATTCTTCGTATTACCGTCAGCCCAACTTTTATAATATTGAACCACGCGTTGGACCAAAATGGAAGATAAAAATTCTGCAATGTTATTATTATTCCTGCTGCCTTACGAATTGTTTAAATGGGGATTGGGTCATTGGTAAGGCCATTGGAAATTCCAGGCAACAATGAGAGCAAAGCGCTTGGTAGCTTAACCCCCTGGCAGTAGATCAACCAGTTAGATACATATGAGCCGCACTCCGTTCACTTTCATGCTCCACCGAACTTACCTCTTTCCCTCATCATAATTCCTAATCTAGTAGTATCGTCTGGATCATCGTCGTCGTCATACATATCTGGTTGCTCAAATCTCTCATTTCAAAGTTACCCGTAGACCACTCGAATCGCTGGCGGGAAACGGGGCGAAGAAGTCGTGTTCCATCTCAATATCCTTCAGTGTAGTTTGGTAGAGTTCAGCATCAAACTTATGAAAGAAGTTCGCAGTCATCAAGTAAAGGTTCATCAGCGCGAGCTCCTTCCCAATGCAACTCCTTGATCCACGCCCGAACGGAGTGAAGAACTTCTCCATCCGCTTTAGTTCTTCGCCTTTCACGAGCCACCGATCTGGTTTGAACAGAGTGGGTTCAGGAAAGACCGATGTATCGCTGTGATTTCCCTTGATTGACATGCTGATGACGGTGTTTGGGGGCAGGGTGTAGGATTTGTATGTGTAGGCAGAACGGGGATTACATCTCGCTAGCCGACCTGATACAGCATTGCCAAGGCGCAGTCCTTCGTTGATGACAGCCGTGAGGAAAGGTAGGTCCTGGACGGTATCATAATGTGTCAAGGGGTCTTCGACTGCGCCTGCATTTGATACGGCATCGGCAAGTTCTTGCTTCAGTCGCTTGAGAACGTCAGGGTTCGCAAGAACGTGGTAAGCAATCGCTTCCAAGGACGAGCCCGTGGTTTCACTACCTGCCCCGACCAAAGTTCTTGCCTCCTGGGTCATCCTATCTACCGTCTTGTCGCTTTCTGGAATTGCGTCGGAGTTGACGATTCCATCGAGCACTGATTTATCGCTTCGTTTCTCTGCATGGACGGCACCCGCGGCTTGACGTGCCAAGTCCTGGATATTGTTAGCTAGTTCATTGTTTGAACTTGAAGGCCAAATTCTCTCTCACAGTCTGGAAGTCAAATGAAAGCAATCCTCCTTCAGTAGAGGTCGCCTTTACGAACCATCTTGGCATGCGCATGAAGATTGGGATGATTATTGGAATATGGCGATGCCATACAGCAATGTATGATATTGTTCGGGCTTGTCGATTGTAATCTTCTGCAAAGTCAATCGAGTCCAACAAATTGAATCCCTTAGGCATAGAGTAGTCGGTTACCGAGTCTGCGGCGAGACATCGAAAAGCATTGGATAGATTCACAAGTTTCCCATTCTTGCGAATATCTTCGAGCCGCTTGCAGAGCTTGAGGACTTTCTCTCTCGATGATGATTCGAGACCAGCAATTGCAGAAGAAGAGAAGAAACGACTCATGGCTTTCCTTCTTGCGCGATGGAGATCGGCATTGCTGGTGCCAAACCCAGCATCCTGAGAAGCGACAAATGCATAGTACCACGCATCTTTGTTAACCCTATTCGAAACAGTGTAGAATTCATCGAAAAAGTTTGGGTCCAGAATATGGCATTCATTAGGCCCTATCCGAACGATGGGGCCTGCGAGAATGTGAGAATTGGCGACCTCAAGGATGCGTGTAGGCAGCCCTACCGTATTGTTTGTGCAACTCCTCGATCTTGAACACAAATTTCCCCCCTAAAATGCAGTCATAGTAGAAATCATAGATTCGTGATATCGCGGCAAGCTTTGGCCCAGGGATTTTGGACAGAGGGTGGAAGAATAAGCGGTAAGTAACCACCCAGGCGATGCTTGCCAAAAACAACGAAAACAGCAGTGCGAGCAAATTCGCAGGGGATTCCCGGCCCATTGTGAAACCTGGAAACGCGGCCTGTCAGACGACAATTGGGCTCAGCGTGTTATCAAATTTGCTACAATCAAGGATGCAAAAGTTCCCGTCCCGTTCGATGCTTCAGGGCTCAGGAGTCTGCTCCAAGATCGAGAAACAAGACAGAAAGGAAGGTGTCCCTCTATGCTCTCCTGTTATGAAACGAATGAGATGCAACGCAAAGCACATCGATCCGCCCATTTTTGAGAGGCTAGCGCAGTAGATATGCACACGGCGAGTTGTGCATTAGTTTGGTTGTTTAGTTAAACCATGGGGGGGTGTCCATTGAAGTGCCGGCGTTTCATCAGCCTCTGAGAACCTCGGCGGCTCGCTGCATGGCTCCACTGATATGACATGCCCGTCCTAGTCGTACTGTTGGGTACGGAGCAAGTACATGTGACTTACGACCGAGTGACCCAGTTCACACAATCGCAAAAGCAAGGAAGTACCTTGATAGGATACGACTTGATCAATGACCGTTCCCGGAAGACCTTCAAGTCGCAGTTTCAAAAACTTGTTCAAGTGCTCGGCATTGTGTACTCCTCAATAGTGCATAGAACCGACTGTGAGGGCCTAGCCAGGTGTGTAGGCTCGAACATGTACTCCGTACTCCGTACGTCCTTCAAAGTGTGGTGTGAGGCGCCAAACGACATGTACCTAGGGCCGACATACTTGCACCCGTATCTGTATACAGTATTTAGTTGCCCGCGGGGCCTGCCCTGGGGCCGAGCTATCTGCCTATCACCAATACATGGTGGCTATCGGCTGGTTGTCAGCGCACCCTTATTTGGGTTTCTTGCCCATTTAGGATCAGCTACAATTGATGCTTTGCTTGCATTTCCTGCAACCATCTCCAGACTCGTACCTCTAGGCATTATAACAAGTAGGAGGCAATTGCCTACACGAGACCTTGACAGTGCCTCAGGTAGCACTCCAAGTCATGCCTGGCTTACGAGTGTTTATCGCCTGAACCTTTTTCTCGACCCATTCCCTGTGGAGCACGGAGCTTCTTGCGAAGTCTCAAAACTTGCAACCTGCACAATTCTGCAGGATGATAGTAGGAGCATTCCCAGGACGCTTGGCGCCTTTTACCCATTCGCCAATCGGTTAATAACTCCTCTCACTTTCCTCGATCTGACATATCACCGCAATCGCGACCGCCGATGTTGAAGTCCACTCCGTTAGTGACAAACACCGGAAGCGCTTGTTCAGCTCCCCAAAGTCTTACTTCTCCTCTACTTGCTACGTCGCTGTAATGCTAATGGAAGCTTAATGAACCCACAGACTGTGGATTGGGTATACCCGAAACTCTGAGGCCACGTGTGACGCCTGAGACATTCTCGACAATGATTGCGGATACGGAGTAAGACGGGTCAACGAACATCCCGTGGTGGTATCCACGAGCCTAGACAATTCCGAGGTAAGGACATGCATCAGGAAATCAAGATTGGAAGAATGCTATTGGGTCTTGCTGATTCAAGGCTTGAAAACCAAGCCATTCCGACGATTCCCCTCTGTCCGCCGCTGTACCTTTTATTATTTAATTACTCTTATTACTGCAAGCCTTCCCCCCGCAATTTCATCCATGATCACCACCGTCCGTGTTCTATATCTTTTCTACCATATGCTTCAATGATGAATCCAGAATCAGACAATGACTCCGCCTATGGCGAAAGCCTGAATAGCGAGACAACATCACTAGCTTCTAGCGTTCTCGACTATCAATATGAGAACGGACGACGCTATCACTCCTATAAAGCCGGGAAGTACTTTGCGCCTAATGATGAGGAAGAGCAACAGCGGCTTGACCTTGTACATCACGTCCAGTCGATGTGCCTAGGAGGGGAACTATTCAAAGCCCCCATCAAACAGCCACAACGCATCCTTGACATCGGGACTGGAACTGGAATATGGGCAGTGGACATTGCCGACCGCTTTGAAATGGCTCAAGTCATCGCGACGGATCTGTCACCCATCCAACCAAAATGGGTGCCGCCGAATTTACAATTCCTTGTGGACGACGCCGAGGCAGAGTGGACCTTCGAGCAGAAATTCGACTTCATCCATATCCGAAATATGGGAGGCTCAATCGCGGACTGGCCTGCGCTTTTACAACGATGTTACGACCACCTCAACCCTGGAGGGTGGATTCAAGTAGGAGAGTTCGAAGCCTGGGCATCTACCGACGACGATTCTTTACCAGAAGACAGCTCTTATCACCAATGGCAAACGAAATTGCATGAGGCGGCAGAGAAGGCAGGGCGTACCATGAACATCATTCCTCAGATGAAGAAGATGGTGCAAGACGTTGGCTTTGTAGCTGTCCAGGAAGACGTGTACAAGGTGAGCAAGGAAACTGACTATCTAGCCACACACACACACACACACACACACACACACACACACACACACACACACACACACACACACACACACACACCTTCCGGTGCATTGCCAGACAGCTAACTTTCACTACTTTCCATCTATTAGGCACCACTTTCACCTTGGCCAAAAGACAACAAGCTCAAGGAGCTGGCCATGTATATGCGGATTCTGATGCTCGAGGCTCTTCAAGCCTACAGCCTGGCCCTTTTTACCCGTGTCCTCGGCTGGGACCAAACACAGGTGGAGGTCCTGCTCAGCGGAGTCCGCGCAGATTTGAGGAACCTGAAATATCACATGTACACTCGATTGTAAGTCCAAACCATTCGCTCTTCTGAGATCCATAGTACCTTGCTAATATCCTAGCTAGACGGTATATTTACGGCATGAGGCCGCTGTGAAAAGGAACCAAAATTCGATTTTGACGCTTCTAAAATCGCTCGTTCAACCTTATTCTTGGGAGGATCCCCAGACATTGGTAGCACGGCCAGGCTTTCGTTTGGACAACCTCTATATTGGGACGCTTCAACTCGAGGACACTTCTTTGGATTAGCCAGGAATGAACGTTTTAATAAGTTGTTTGCGTTTTCTTGTTCTGGAAGCCAAGAGGGCACGGGCTATTAGTGAATCGACGCCACGTGGGAAATGCACATCATGCGACAGCTCTCCAGGTTTTGGCCTGATATGGAAACTGTACTCCGTACATTATCAATGCCCAGCATTAAAAGTAAGGAATATTCAACGTGGCAACAAGGCAAAGATTGGTTCGATTCCCAGAACAGCAGCTTTGCCCATCGCACAGCTTCAGCTGCAGCGCCCGAGGGGGGTACGGCTTCGCAAAGTGTGGAATCTGGATGGATATGGGCCTCACGCTCGAGCTCTCGCTAAATGTCGGTGTGGCCTGAGCTTCTGCGTAAGCTGAGGCGCGCTCGGTTTGTCAGGCTCTCATGTTTTTTCTGGGCATATCCACCTACGATCAACGGATTTATTCTCCGATCGCTTGGACTACCGTGTCTTCTCTAGGCGATCGCGCTTTGACACAAAACCTTGCGCGTGGTCTCCCAAATGGGCATATTCACTCTTTTCATGCTTTGCGATTCGCTCCCGGTCACCTTGGATGTCAAGGGACGTCTGCGTCCTCGTCCAACATCGACGCGCGCTCAGACCTCGTTCTGGGCATGGCGTGCACTGCCTCGAGGCTGCTGTTGAATCATCCAGGTGGACAATTTCCATCTTGGCATTTCATATTCGGAGGCGGATCTGACACAAATGCAATCCTTCTGGCACACCATCGCAGCAGCATTATCCGAAACAGCAAGGAAGACAAGACAGCTTCGCCACCCGCTTCAACGTACGGACCGCTTTGCAGCGCACGACGGTGGTGTGAATCGATGCGAGGCACGCTCAGGCCATTGGAAGGCAATTTATACGATCCCTTACTTCTGCGTGAGAGGTCTATAATTATGTCTTGCATGCAACACTGCCGCAGTCGCATGAAGCGCTTATCTTGTTGTTAGTTGTTCGAGCATCAGCTCCCTTGTCTTGTCATCTCATATCGTGATCATAGTGTGGATGAGGTTGTGCGATGCGACGGGTACATTTCGGAATGACCACCCTTGTCAGGCAATCTGGATGGGAGATTGGCGCAGTACTACTCGACGGAATACACAACAACGATTTCCGTGGAGGCGCACAACGAGAACCGAGCATTCTCATTGTTGAGAACATTCGGGGTCTACATGGGAACGGCGAGGGGAAGAGGAGCAGAAGAACGAAATTTCTATAAACAAATCACTTTTGTGATGGTGTCTGGTAAGCTAGTAGTCGTGAAACCTGCTTTCAATGGTGTCCATCACTTGCTTTCGAGTCCATTTAGCATCTGTGGTGCTTTGATTCACTTTCCATGCCTCCCAACGATCCTTCCAAGCATGGAATTGATTCAGGGCGCTCCTTCTTCTCGCCCTCTGCAAAGATGATACCCCTCCACATTCGTGATTCCTAGTTTCAGGTTTTCGGTACGCGATGCAGCCATCGAGCCAACCCCCTAAGCTGTTCCATCAACGTCTGCCACGCTCGGAACCTTCATTTCGGCAGTATGGAAGCTGTCTGAATCTGTTTCTGTGTCCTCAAACTCGTCTCGACGGAAGATCTTTCCCGAGAGAATGTCGCACATGTGTGTTTCCTCCCAATCTTCCCCTAGTCGTCTCATACTGATGAAGGCCTTGAGAGCCAGCACCGGGCTTTCCGTGAATGTACATTCGTTCCATCCGTTTGCTTTGCGGCATGCTGTGGGGACCCAATTGTCTCGCTCCACCTTTCTTCTGATGGGCAGTGGTCGCTCACCGTCCCAGAGGCCGATCAGGGTGCAGAGGAGTTGATAGTCCTCAAAAGTACTGAAGTAGAGCTGACCTGCAAAGAGATTGAGGATGGCCATTTGCTCCCTTGAGATTGTCACACCATTGTCTTCTTCTGGAATTTTGTACACGTCCAGATTATCGAAAGATAGCATTCCTTTCGAGACCTTCGCTTGATAAAGGAAGAGAGTAACTCGCTTAGATTGGCGGATTTTTGGTAAGAACTCGTTGGCCTCGTGTGGGGAGATGACAATTGGGTGTTTCATGCGCTTTGCGTGCAATACCCATTGCACTGGTCTCAAAAAGCCATCCTGATCGCAATTTCCTCTGTTGTTAATTGTACGGACGAAATCTTTAGTTACGAGGATCTGGCCCGGCCATGAATTTTGGCAGTACAGTGCGGCAAGGCTGGTAGCATTAAGAACCTCGAATGCTGGCAGAAGTTCCTCTGGCATGGAAGCGGGCAAGACACCGTCGCTGATCAGGTCCTGCAAAAAAGCGGAGGCTTGCGGATTTGCCGGTATGGCCCCATTTGGACGCTGAACTTCTCTTTCCTCCTCCACTTCGTGTAAGACTTCGCGTTCCTGTTCCTCAGATATGCCGGTTCCCTCGAGATCCACGACATTTGTTCGATCCCATTCTACCAACAGGTCTGCCATAATCTCATCACCTTGCTCTTCCATGGACAGTGCAAAGGGTAGTTCCATTTGAGTCTTGGTATTCGCTCGGTAGAGCTCTTTTACAGGGCGACATTCTCGCTCTCGGATGGTCTGCAGATACGTCTCGCTATTCAATACCTGTCCAGTATCCAAGATGTGACCAGCGCCTACTATTCTGCGTCGGCTTTGAGTAATCCCCTTTATCGTACAAAGCGCATTCTGCTGCTTGCGGTTCTTGCAGGACTGATTATTTGCCCAACGGATGACGTGGGAACTGTTGATCACACCCGATGGGTTCCCAGTGACTGCTCGGATGGAATGGTCTACCTCCGGAGGCGCGATGAAGACGATTGTCTGAGATACAGCAAGTTTCCTCATACGCATACAGGCTTGTACGAGACTGTCCTTCGCAAGTCGGGGGCCGAGCAAGACAGCAGCGGCAAATGTATCAGGGAACTGAAAGTCCGTCCCACGAGTATGGAACTCATCGAGATAGATCAAGCAAGATCCAATTTCATCCTTAAACATAGATGAATTGAATTTTTGAATGGTGCCATCACGATTGATGACCATCTTCTCATCGTTGTCGCTGAAGAAAACGGCTGCCAGCTTAGTATTGCATTTGCCCAACCACCGAGAAGCAATTTCTTTATTGCTCTCCAAGAAATGTGCACCAACGTCGATGATCACAGATCGCTCATGTTTGTCACTAACGATCAGGTCAAGTAGGGCGTCAGTTGAGAGACGTTGCCCTGTGGAAGAACTAGCGCAAAGATACTGACGATTATCATGCCGCAAAAGGGTAGCTAGTGCGGATGCGGTACTTTGTTCTAGCTCCGGAAAATCTTTCTGCTTCATTGTGGAGGGTATTCGACTATCGCAGGTTCCTGAGAAGCCGGTGGTTATCTTGCCACTTTCTGTCTCACAAAGATCCCAAGCCGACGATGACAGCTTCCATGTGAATTCCCTCCCTATTTTGTGGAATACCTTTTGCTTGAGAAAGAAATTAATTGTAGCTTTATTGCGTCGGAGGTGCTTGTAGAGGGTCTCGAGGCATGAGGAATCATCAAGGTTGAGCGACTCTACTTTTCGGTAGTTGGGTGGCAGCTTCGACTTTGCCACCCACCTAAAAAATTCCTTAGAAGCATCCGTTGATGTGCGGAGTGCGAGGATGCAATGTTGGACGTCCTGAGGCTGAAGACCGGTGTAGTAATATGATAGTGCCGTCAGGATGATCATCGTTTCTGGTTGTGCAAATTCTGATGATTCCGATGGAACTGCCTTCGCTCGATAGGGAACTGCAGCAAGGCATCCCCCATTCCGAGTTCTATCGAGGCCGTAATTTACCGACCATCTCTTGCGGAGTGCATGAGTCAATATCTGGAAGGAAATGAGGCCGCGGACGACGTATAAGGCATCCAGTTGATGGGTTCCTTTGAAATGCTCTTCCACCAATTGTCGACTATCTGGCTCAACGTTGCCATCCCGAAGGAAGGAGCGAAGCGCTTGCAAGACTTCCGGGTACAGCCACCAACATGGACACTCGGCAATTCGTCTTGAAGTACCGCATCGACCAACAACGACATCAAGACTTCAGAGCCCCAGTCGTTCAGGACTCGAATGTGATTAAATGCGTCAGGGCTTCCGACCCCTAGTTCTAGGCCCAAAGGTGCTGCTTCTATGGCTTGAGATGCGTTGCGTTGCACAAGATCAAGTATCTCAAGGGAAACAAGCCATCGTCGCGGAGAGCCTGAGAGCGGAATTGATTCTCCTGTTGTGTAGACTAACTCATATGCAGGCTCTAGCAGCTGATCAGATTCGTCCATTATGTCTCGAGCAGTGCGGTCAAGCCATTTTTGAATGCCGAAAAGCTGCTGCGCCAGAATTGGATCACCGTAAAGCTTGTCGTTGCACAATAGACGAAATGAGTTCAGGTGTTCTGGAAGACTGACAAGAACACCACCGGTTTGGCGGCAGGCCTCATAGATTCCCTTTAATCGCTTAGGGTTATCACGAGTAAGGTCTGTTTGTCGCGATACAGGAAGGTACCAAACCGTTCTGCCAACGAGGCCAGACAAAGCACGCGAGAGAATCCGTAACATCTCATTCGCCAAAGGTTTAAGCACAACCACCCGCACAAGAGACGATCCTGTTGCTAGAGCTGTCACAGCCATTGGAAGGATAGTCGAGCTCTTTCCAATACCCATATCGGCCAGCACAACGCCAGATTCTGGCTCCATCATTTTCATTGCAATCTGGATTTGGATTGGGCGAATGAGGATCTGATTCTGAATCTCTAGCAGTAGCCAATCTGGTCGCAGTTCAGTTGACCATGCTGCATGTCCTGGATTCATCAACTCCTTTGAGAGTGCAAAATTGTCGTTTGCAGCCAAATACTTCTGCATGCGTTCGATCCGTTGAAGGGCTGTAATCTCTTCTCCAAACTGGATAATGATTTTTTTCCAACAAGGTGGAAGCTGGTCCCGATGCTCAGCTGCTAGGAGCCGAAGCAATGTCACATCAGAGACGGAAGGCCACAGGTGGGCAGTGAGGAGTCCGCGGTCAGATGGTAGCTGTGGACTTAGAAGTTCTCGAGTTCGATTAAGCATATAGTTAACCCGACTCTGTACAGTGGTAGCTTTCTCCCGTAGAAAGTCAAGACTTGGTAAAGCTAAGGTCTTGTCGGAACCCGCAGCGACCCTGCACGCATTGAGGCTTCTAGCAATGAATCTTCCATATTCCTTGACAATGGGATCTGAATCGCCACCTAGCTCTTCGACGATATCTTCTAGCTCTTCCCAGGTCGTTGGTGGATCGTGAGTTTCCATAAGAGGGACCTGTTTGCTCGAAGGGAGGAAGGCTGTAAGATCACAGTCTAACATGCTAGGGAAGCTCTCATTAAAATCAGTGCTCGTCACAGCAACAGACTTCATGATGTTAAGCAATGACAGCTGCACTGGGCATAAGGAGTGGTGATGCTCAGTCTGATGGGGTGTGAGCTGAGTAATAGGGATGTCCGATGGAATCCACGAGTCCTTGAACTTCTCCAATTGTTCTTCGTAAGCGTCACAAAGTGACAAGAACACATGATTCCGACGCCATGCAGAGAGTTGCCCAACCAATAGTTTTTCCAATTCCTCATAATTGAAATGGCTCAGTTCAGATTTCTGTGGTAGTGTCAACCCAGACCCTGGCCCAGACCTCCAGGAAGATAGCACAGCCTCCAGGATTTGCGCAGATTGATCTACAGTCTCCCGGTCACTTACCACGCGGGAGCGTGCGGATTTCTTCTCACAATGAGAAATAATTGAAAGAACTGCGTCTTCGTTCACTTGATGACCTTGACCAAGATCATAAAAGTCGTGTTCAGGCGATGGGAGGTTTTGAAGGGATAGCGAGACGTAGAATGCCAGTAGCGTCCGAAGTTGTAAACCGATCGACGGTTCTGCGTAATTCAGCAGAGAGAGGATAAACACGAGACTGTATTTTGAAGGCCTCGATCTGCAAAACTGGAGTAAAGAAGCCCAGTACTCGTTTAACGGCTTTGATAATATTTGGGAAAATGAGAGAATAGAGAATTCTTGCTTGAAGCCGGAAATGGTCTCCCAGCTTTGAACGAGCGACCTAACGTCTGGATCCACACGGAAACTATCTGCCCCAGTGGTCACAAGCGTCACCATTAAGAATGCATTTCTCTGAGCCAAACTCACATCGAAATCACGTGAATCATACCGGATGTCTTTAGAAGCTGATCCAGCCTCTGCTATAGGTTCTTTGGCAAACAATTTAGACGTGTGACGATGCGATCTGTGGAGCAAAATCTGGGCTCCTCGATATCGAGGAAGACTTATGGACTTCTCGAACAAGAAACTTGCTTTGCTGTTGTGCGAAATGATGTTTTCCACGACCCCAAAGAAAATATCCCGCTGTGCGAGCACTGGCAGAAACCTTTTAAAGGTATCCCTGTGCATTGTTTGGAGGTTTACGGGATAAAATTGCCGCACTGGTGAGAGGGCTGCGAGGGATTCGAGCAGCTTCCGAGCTCTACTGGAGAATGGAATCGAAGTCAAGGTTAAGTGATCCGAAAGACTAAGGAGGGCTTCCTCAGTTCCGGTGCGAGAGGTCAATTTGTCGCGTTCTGGGAAGCTGGTAACTGCATGTAAAAAGGTCTTGAAGAGGTGACCCTCAAGATCATCGCTGATAAGCCGACCGAGTCGACCATCAAGACGATACTTCGAGAACAGTAGACTCTCATCGTTTCCGAGCTGTATGTGAACATTGACATGATGTGGTACCGGGGAGTATGTCACATTCCCATTCGGGATGAGAACGATTCGTTCTTTTCCAGCTGACTGATTTTTGGCTGCACGCAAAACGAGTAGATTTTGCAAGCCGTAAAGAGTCCCGATAGACTGGTTACGGTCAACAACCGCTGACAGCTCTTGGCATTTGACGTCGCCATTGTTTTGCACCGAGAAATTGAGGTGATAGCGCGGTAGTTTGATCTGCACCCCAGTTGTTTCATCATTTGGGATGATGATCATGATATGCTCTGGATTTTCAAAGGGTTGAAACATGTTGCATATCACCTGGCCAACGTCACTGCGACTATCCACCAAATGGCCGATATTGGACTTCATGAAAATTTTGGTCCTCGAATTGACGTCGAGGAACAGAGTCCAGTCATCACCATGAGAGGACCATGCACGTTCAGGGCGGCGAAAGACTATTTTTCCGTCGCGAAGAGACATCCACGGCCGATTATTTTTGAAAATGGGGTCTGGGAGGTCGCCAGTAAACACGTCCCTTAAGATCGCCTCGTATTTGTCAGAGCCATCGTGCGAACGGATCAATACTTTGCCCTCCCTCTTTCCAAAGTATATTCGGTGGCCTTCGATAGCCACACGCGACATGAACTCCATATCATCTTCATCAGAGGCGGCTACATCAAAATTGTATTCTGGGAAAATAGACTGATACAAAGGATCCTCAGTATAGTCGGCTGGAAGTCGAGATATTGGCCGCCCACCAACCAATAGGCTGCCCGTAACAAGATTGTAATGAACAACAATCGAATTGTTTGTAAAGGTGTTGATCCAGGAGGTGTCGTTGGCGTCCACAAGTTGCCACGAGCCTGTGAATGAAGCTGTCGGCCAAAATCTCTTGATGCCATCGCTAATGGGTGTACAATCATGCTGCAATAAGTGTACTAAATGAAGCTCATAGTGCCTAGCACAGTAAGAATCACTCAACAACTCATTCTGCTGTTTGAAACAGTGCTCCAGAGCAGCAGAAGCCTTGTGGTCGTGTAGATATACCGATGCCTCCACGTAATCGGCCACTGCGCCAGAGTGCGTTAACTCCAACTGCTGGCGATCAGTATCTAGATCATAGGTACGTCGTACAAGCAGGCTGGAGTTCACAATCTGACGAGAGATGTCTTGCAATTTTTGACTGCCTGTAGGAGCGCTTCTCTCCTTGCCATATAACTGGGCCAATCGGCGTGTCCATCCCAAAGCGGCTTGACGAATCCGCCGAATTAGGCAAAGGTACTGCCGCTGTATATCAATATGAGGACAAAGAGAGAGGACCTTGATTGAGATATTGAGTAGAACGCCAGCAGCAGTTGTCTGCTTCCAATTGGTTTCAATGCTGGAAAATCTCGCCTCAATTGCGGTTTTTAGAGACTCACAGAAAGTATTGTTGAGAAGGTCGAGCTGACTACTACGCATAAACGGTGACAGCTGTGAAGACTCCCTTCTGCCAACTTGTGATATTGCTTGTAACACAAGGGTAGATGTTGCCTTGGAATTGAGATTAGCCGCTGAAGACATGACCATGGCCAAGACGTTGATAAACTGAAGTCTTTCCCCAGCCCTTAGAGACCCGAAAAGAACATGCTCGTGTGGAGTCATCTCAGGAGGACAATTTGAGTGCATTGCGAGGACATAGTTATGTGTGTTGTTTGTTGTATTCACCTGCTGGACCATGTGCTTTGGTGGGCATCCTGGAAGTTGAGACTGGCAGTATTGGCGTAAGGAGGTCCTAGATTGCTGCTCTTCGGTCCAAACGAGGTCTCGATAAATGTCTTTTAGTCTCGGTACGAGGCCATTCTGAACGAATAGGACGCCAATATTGAGTCTGTCCTTGAAATAATGGGTTTGGCGCATTGATTTAGCAGATGAAGCAAGTGTAATGCGACGGTGCTTCTTCTGAGCATAGTGAGCCAATGGACAATATGACAGGATGTTTTCTTGGCATCTTCGGCCTCCGGTGTCGACTCTTCCCAAGTCGTGAACCACGAACCAGGTTGCGTCTCTCCAGAAGACGATAGCTCCTGGTGTTTGCAGCTCGAACACAACAGCCTTGCACATCACCTCGTCCTCAGGCAATGGCCACTCGTGGTTTTCAATCTCCATATGTTGCGCATTCTGTTCTGCCTCACACCTTTTGCATTTGCGATGATTGACAGTTTTACCAGAATCCCAAAAGGTGTAGTAGCGGTGCTCCATTTGCTGGATTTCAATCAACAGAGCCTCGAACTTCTTCTTTTCCCTACACCACTCGTCGCGTTTCGAAGCTCTAATTTTTGTGGCATCGTCCTCAATTGTCTTTCTCAAGGCTTTCAAATGATCTGATTGATCGTAAAATCTGACGGCGAAGCATAGTGGAGAAGGATCACTGAATATGGAGGGTAGGATGGAATTTCGGTGCTGCGACCGTAACTCTATGTGTCGTTCAACACGAGAGAGACGCTCAAACGCCGACTTCTTCTCAAGCAGAAGATCCTCAAACACATTGGGGGGTATTTCGGGTGGATATTGGAGGAGTAATGGATGTACGTTGTGGAAACAATATCTAATGCAACCCAAAGTTCGAAGATGGTTAGAAGCATGTGAGATAACCGTATTGGGTGCTTGTTGTATTTAGTGGTAGCCAGCCGGTGATACGCCCCCATAGTGCTGTGCAGGTCGAAGCACGCGGAAGAACAGTGTGTCCTCACAGCTAACCAAGATTCAAGATTCATCTCCACCCAGTTCTCAAACATGCAGAGGGTCGTCAAGGCATCTTTTGCATCAGCAAAGAAGCTAGGGGTCGGCAGTGAGCATGGCGACAACGAAACTCTGGTGGATATTGGAGGTTTGAATGGCGAGATGGAGTATGCGAAACCCTTCTGAGATCTATCCCAAACCATGTGAAGATGTTCGCGGCTATTCCTCAAGGTCAATTCGTCGTGGGCTTGTTTTACTGGGACGCTAGGAATGATCTTTTTTTCTCTTTCGACAACTTCATGCCAGCGCGTTGCCATGGCCACGTTGATCTCAGCCAACACAGTATTGACACAATTTTGAACAAAGCCAAAAGTTCGTTGTCCCAATTTCGCATTGCGGCGTGCCAATTTCGCCCGGATGACATGTAGCATGTCGGGTGGAGTAGTTGCAGACATGATGCTAGTGGAGAGTCTTGCCAAAAAGAACAGCATCAAGTTCTTGTAATACAAGCTATCTTCATCATCCAAGTCCGAGCTGCGAAGCGCAAGCTGGAGGGTAACTCGGACTGAGAGCCAGACACCAGATCGGCGCCAGGGCTTGTCGGTATCCTTCCATACGACATCGTCATGGGTACGTTTTGTGAACGGCTTATTCGAGGTGGCCTTCCCATAAAAGCTCAGAACCGCACCAAATAGCCACTCGGTGACAAATCTCGGCGAGGGAGATTGCCGATCTTCGGAAACAGTATTGCCGCCCTTCTCGGTTGTTTTCATTGCTTCACTGAGTTGCTCGATCGATAGTTTGTGCACTGCTGTCCCAAGCTCTTGCACGAAAGGTTGTGTTTTCATGATTTCTTGAGACAAAAACACGGCTCTGGCCGGGAAACTCCGGACTAAGGCGTCTTGTGCTTCTAAAACAGCATCTGTCTTGGGTGAGACTTCGAAACATTCGAAGATAACACCTGTACCACGATGTCTTGCCACTATTGTAGCGTTCTGTGCCTTGACATAGAACATGAGGACATCTGGGAGTAATTAGCATCTGCAGGAAATCATTGGGAAAGCGGATGTACAGACCGTTTGCTTGCATGTTCTTGAGGCACTCAACTATCCTATCCCGACAGGGAGTGCCTGTGTCATAGATGTCAATCCATTGTTCAGTTGAGTGAGCGATTTGTTTCGAAACACGTCTCTCTGTCTCGGTGGTCACCGCTTTTGAGAAAGCATGAGTAATGATGGAGACTTGCTTCAGAAGTTCGTGGGCACCATATTCGTCATGGTCTTTCTGTGGCAGTTTTGGAGGAAGAAACAGGTGTTGGTAGAGGAATTTGGCCACCTTAGGGTGAACCATGGTTGCTTAAAGCACCTAAATTTATGATACGGCGCGGACTGCGCGGTTGTTTAGCAATGGAGGAGCACGGCTTGGTCAGCTCCCAAGGATTGTGAAGTTTCATCAGTAGCGTTTTTAGCGATTGATGCCAACACAGGTCCAAAACAAGGAGGGGAGAGTATAGGAATGGAAGAGATCTTTTAACAAGGCCAATGCAAAGGCAGAAGCGAGAGTTGGGAGAGAAAGCAGTGATAGTAGTGTGATGACCGTGTGAAGGGTATTAGGTATGTCTTGGCATACATTTCAAGTGCTGGTGAAGCGCTGGTGAAGCTATGCGGACATGAAATGAAGAGTGTACTAGTGAATGAAGGAGGAAAGGTTGGAGTACTGTTTGAGCTTCACATGTGATCACCTCCAGAATGAAGCCATCTCCCACGCATGGCGGTAGGCTAGCAAAACCCTGTTTGGGGAAAAGCTACAAAATCATTCCCATCTGTAGCAAGGAGCTTCATTCCAGGTGTTCAGCCAGGAGTTCGATACGCTCCAGCTCACGTCTATGCCTGCTATTCTCGCGATGGATTTGCAAACAGGAAGAGGCGGGAAAATGAGAGATGAAGTTTACCATATGAGTCTGGAGACTGTGATTTGAATATGGCCCATTATGGGGCGATGTTGGATTCCCATGTTTGTGCTCTAAGGACAGCATCGTCCTAGACCTTTTGACCACTTACAGCACGACAGGAGGTTGTACGATGAGATCTGCACCCCAGGGACCAGAAGTCGAACTCAGCTAGAATCTTGAATAATTCGTATGCGGCTGATGCATTATTTATGCAGCCAGTCCATGGAGAACCTTCGTTCGGGTGTTGTGTTAGTACAAAGTATTCAGTTCTTCGAACTGCCAGTGAGGCGAAGAATTGGGACGTTCAAGAAGTGAGGTGAGTTGAAGTACCAATGAGCTCCTGCCAAGATCGAGCCACGACTCGCGACATGGCACCGGATTGGGCAGGCTCGCGAGGCTCGGATAGGAAAGTGTGGCGACGTGGCGGTGCCTCGGAAGCCGGAAGAACGTTTTTGACGGGTTTTAAGTACGCCCGTGTTCACGTCATCGTGTCGTCTGAGCCTCGTTTCGTATTTGGTATTTGCATTTGATATTATTTATTCCCTCTTAGCCACATAGTTCTTCTAGTTTCTCTAGGCAGCCTCTAAGGAAGAATAAGTATCCCTCTCCCTTGTTCTCACTATCATTCTCACCACTGTTCATCAATATCCTACCAACTAGCAACGACATCACGATGTCTACTCCAGCCGATGCCCCGCCATCTTACGCCGTGGCTACGGGCTCGTCGACCGCGTCATCCAAACCCCAGTCGTCATCACACCTCGCAGTACCGCAGGCCAAGAATGGCATCCCCGCTGATGCTCGCCGGTCCATGGAAGATCTCCAGAGACCACTTCCGGAAGGCTGGCTACGGCAATACGACCCGAAAGAGAACCATCAATTCTTCGTCAACACCAAGGAAGACCCACCCAGGTCATACTGGGAGCACCCTCTAGATATCCCCGAAATAGTCAACAGTCTCTCCTCAGAAGAGCGAGAAAGACTACAAGACGAGGAGAACCAGCTCAGAAGCAAACATTCCGTCTATGCCGACCATTCCGAAGATGAATCCCATCATACAAGTGGACCATCCCTTCCGCCGCGCCCTGCGGGATCCCATCCACCTGGCACCAAGAAGTCATTTGGCGAGAGATTCAAGGACAAAGTCACAGGCATGACACACGAAGAACGAGTCAAAGACCGACAGATCCGAGCCCGTGAGGAACAAGAATACTATGAAGCACACATCCGACTACGGCAAGCAATGCAACGCGCACAAATGACTGGCCAGCCTCAGTTCTTTGCCAAAGACAGAGATGGAAAAGACATCTACATCGAGCCTCCTGGGGGTCCCGGTATGGGTTACGGCGGATACAACAGTGGCTACGGCGTCAACCCTTATTCTAGCGGTCCATACGCCAATCCAAATGCCAGGTTCATCAGGCCTGGGTATCCTTACAACCGACCTTATGGTTCTTACGGCGGTGGCGGCTACGGTCTACCTATTGCTGGTGGTCTTGTTGGTGGTCTCCTCCTAGGTGGTCTACTTTTCTAAGCTCCCTCTCAATGCTCCCACATTCGACTAAGGGAAAAGGCAGTCAGATTCAGCAATTTGGTCTGGCGAGCGTGTATTCATTTTTATTCATTGAGTCAACGATTACGGGTTCACGAACGGAACGGTTATAGTCATAGCGAGGATGGGTGGCGTTTTCTTCAGTTCTTTCTCCTACTACTAGCAAGTACAGTACATACATAGCTTCTTGATACGTCAGGCTCCGGCTGATATCGGCAAGGCCTGATGAACACGATTCTAATATTAACATTTCACTTGTCAATTCCATCTTTTTCAAGGAACTATTTCTAAATGGCTTCTGCTAGTAGATATCAACTACCGCCCTGAATCTCCCATTGCAATGCACCGTACTGGATCAGCGCAAGGCTCTCAATCACATGTCCACAAGTACTCGTATACTCGCACTATCTTTCATGCAAGGCTCAGCCTTCCTCCCTGCCTCCAAGCCAGCGGAGTTCGGCGCACCTTCCCCCCGTAATTAATTTCCTACTGTAGATAAACCAAACACAGTAGTTCACCGCGGGGCAGATTGGGTGGGAGGAAATACTATTTTGCCATTGCAAAGGGTTCCTGTATTCTAATTATTTACTATACTTTCTTCTTGCTTTTCCTTCACATTTCAAAAGTGGACAGGGACTCGGAAATTCAAATTCCGTGTGTGGCTTCGATTTAAACGACGAGAATACGAGGGCATACGAGAACGCAACCAAGGGCGGTTGATATATCTATTCGCGCCAACAATAATTACGAGGAGTCTTCGTCGCCTTTTCGAGATCTAGACCTGACGGTCTCATTTTTCCACTGTCGTCTTGTGTCCCAATCCCTCTGAGAGCAGACAGCCATGGGTGACTACACGGCCTTCTTCTACGGTTCGTCAAACCCACACCCATCCCAAATCTTTCTCCTAACACGGGCTACCAACCACCACGGCTACCACCTCCTCTTTGATCAATCCACTAATCCTCCCATACAGGAACCCTAATGGCACCCGGGGTCCTCCACCGTGTAATCCACGGCACGCCCAACCCCTTGCCATGGCAAAAGAACCTCCTCACCATCCGTCCCGCGCTCCTCCAATCCTACCGACGACACCGCGTCCGACACGCAGACTACCCCGCGATCCTCCCACACACTGGCTCCACCGTACGCGGCACGCTGGTCACAGGCCTCACAGAAGGCGACATATACCGGCTGGACATCTTCGAAGGCAGCCAATACAGCCGGGAGACCGTCACCGTCCAGATCCTGGGCCACGACCTGGGTCTCGACGAGAGCGTCGCGGATGAGAAGACGGCCGAGCTGGTGGTTGGAGAGGCACAGGCGCAGACGTATGTCTGGGCGGAGAGCATGCATGGCTTGGAAGAGCAGGAGTGGGATTTCGAGGTCTTTAAGAAAGAGAAGATGCGCGCTTGGATGGGCATGGCGGAGGACGGAGAGGATGCGGGCGGTGTTGAGGTTGATGAGGGCTTTGCCGATGTGGATAGAGCAGTTTTGGAGGAGCAGGAGAGCTTACGTCAGGGAGAAGGAGGCGGTGATCCTGAGAAGCAGGCAAAAACGACGCATGATCCCATGGGTGGTAGGGGTGTGAACGGTCATATCACGCAGCAGCTGGAGAAGGCGGCTGTATAGCACGACGATGGGGGTGTGCTCGGCGCAAATAGATAGACAGGATGCGGCATTAGACGCTGATAGACTTACAGAAGACAAGACATGACGACCATGAACCCGAGAAAAGAAGAGGTATGACATTATTGAAGTTAGTTCGTCGCCTTTGGTTTGAAAAGTGTCAAGCAAAAAGATGCTCGCATGGTCCCCCCTGTACACCGTACGAAAGCCCATTCTTCGTCTTCGCTTTTCATCTCCGAGTAGAAAAACTGCCAGAATTCTTCCAATTTCGGATCAGCTCCACTAGGTATAATCCACCGCTCTCGCAAGAGAAGACGTCTAGCGACGGCCATGGCTGCGGACAGCACTGCCTTGCATCTGTTCCAGCTCGCCTTCCAATTGTTTGATTGCAGCGTGTGTGGACTCCAAATCCTTGTTCAATCGATCACGCTCGCCAATCAACTTTTGTTCCCAAGCCCGGAACCGTTGTTCTTCGACCTTGACTTGCTCGGTGAATCTCTTTCTGAGCGCTTCTTCCTCCTCCTTGAACTTGGGGTTGTCAAGTTTTCTGGGTCGGGCTTCACCGAATTTCCTTGTCTCCATTTGTTGAGCGCGATAGGCTTCGTAATGATTCTCCTCAGTAGTATGGATGAGATCGAGCATGTGGGTTCGGATCAGGATAGATCGGAGTTTCTTGAAATCACAATGGTCTTCGTTCTCGACTTCAGCCACTCCCCAAGCATACTGTCTGCCCTTGACAATACGGCCATCTGATGTCTTGACATCCTTCTCACTGCCAATGACCGAGAATGGAATAGCTGCAATGAGAGCACGAGCATGTTGGGTGGCGGCCTCATCGTCATCCTCGAGCGGAGGTTGATAGATCTTGATACCTTGTGCCTCGATGACACTGCGAACACGGGACTTAAAGCGCGCCAAGTCGGCAGGGGAAAGGGTATCGGCCTTTGCAACCACCGGAATCAAATTGACACGCGAGCAAAGTCGTTTCATGACTTCGATGTCCAATGGTTTCAAGGTATGGCCGGTAGGGCGAATGAAGTAGAGGCAGGCATGGACACGGAGGTCGATCTTATCCTGTCTCTTGGGTTGTTGCTCTTGAAGCATGTACGACTCATGTTGATCGTCAAGGAACTCAATGATGGGTTGCCACGAGTCGCGGTTGTTGACATAGTCTCCGAAGCCGGGAGTATCGATGACAGTGAGACGAACTGAAGATTCAAGTTAGACGTCGGTCCCTCGCGCAGCGGTTTGCAACTCCATACCTTTGAAGAATTTCTCTTCTAGCTCAGCCTTTGTGATTTCAATCTCGACGGTTTTGTCGACTTGCTTAGCGTGTCGTCGCTTGTGATCTTGATAGTTCTTGATGGTGGTTGAGAATAAGGTGTTGATGAAAGTGGTCTTCCCCAGACCGGACTCGCCAGCAACCTGAACCCAAGTATGATTAATGATTGAACTTAAGATATTTGTACAGTCTAATGCTTTACCATTATAGTGAAAGCGGCTCCCCTCTTTGCGACAATCTTGTGTCTCTGGTTTGGCAGATTGGCAATGCCAATCGGTGAAGCGGCCTCTGGAGTTGGTTGAGGTGGCGCCATGGTGATCGCTGAAAGAACTCGAATCTGAAGAACGAAAGACTTAGCAAGACCAAAGGTGAGAAGGACCGCTGATGAGGTTGCAGAGAGGGAGATGGGCGCAGGCAAAGGAATTGAGTTGGAACTTTAGGGGCTTTGGTTTCCTCAACTTTTGGGTCGTGCCTTCAAATCCCAATCCCAATCCCAATCCAGCAAAATGCCCCTGAAACACATCACGTGAAGAGACTTCATAACCTGCCAAAATTCCCCCAGAGAAAACTAGTCCTCTTACGATTTAGCCCCGGAGAAGCTTGATCTTTTCTCCGACAACTTTTTTTTGATGCCCGCACTTGTAGAAACGAGTCCTTCTGGTATACGGTAGTACTCGCGTAGTACTTGCGCCAACTCACCCCGGAACATAATGGCATGATGAAGACGGAATTCAAGGTACGATATCACGCGCTCATCGATCTATGGATCCTACCAACTTACTGTAATAGTTTTCCAACCTCCTTGGTACCGTCTATGGTCGAGGCAATCTCGTCTTCACACCTGATGGCGATTCACTACTCTCGCCTGTAGGGAACCGTATATCTGTCTTTAACCTAACGAAGTGAGATATTCATCTTGTGCACTCTCATGTTGGACCAAGCTAATTCGGTTAGGAATACGAGTTACACCCTTCCATTTGCCCACCGACGAAACATCACCCACCTCGACTTGTCCCCCGACGGCAAGTTGCTCCTCACAGTCGATGAAGATGGTCGTGCTATACTGTCTATCTTCCCAAGAAGAATTGCCATATACTACTTCACCTTCAAAGTGCCTGTCACAGCCCTAGCATTCTCATCCAACGGAGAGCATTTCATTGTGGGATTGGGCCGCAAGATCCAAGCCTGGAAGACTCCCTCCACACCTGGAGGCGATGCCAATGGAGAACTTGAATTTGCACCATTTGTGCTTCATCGGGAATACGGTGGGCATTTTGACGAAGTCAGAAGCTTGAGCTGGTCGGGAGATTCACGATTCTTTCTCAGTTCCTCTAAAGATCTTACCTCACGTATCTGGAGCTTGGATCCTGAAGAAGGCTTTGAACCCACGGTCCTGTCTGGGCATAGACAACAAGTCAGAAATGCTTGGTTTTCAGCCAGCCAAGAGGCAATTTATACTGTGAGCGAAGATGGTGCCTTGTTCAGGTGGGAATTTGTTCCCAAACAGCAAGATGAAGTGGAGGAGCCCACCGATCCTGTCGATGAGAGATGGCGAATTGTGCAACGAGACTATTTCATGCAGAATGCCAAACTAAAATGTGCGACTTTCCATCCACAAACAGGAGTTCTCACAGCATGCTTTGATAATGGGCTATTTTCCCTATACGAACTACCCTCCTTCTCAAACATTCACAGCCTTTCCATGGCCTCTTCTCCAATCTCTGCTGTATCCACCAACAGGACTGGGGAGTGGCTAGCATTTGGATCGTCCAAGACTGGTCAATTACTTGTTTGGGAACATGCGTCAGAATCTAATATTCTCAAACAATCCTCACATCTGGACACAATGACAACATTATCATATTCCCCTGACTCTACAAGAATCATTACCGGAGCCGACGATGGTCTCATCAAAATATGGGATGTATCATCTGGTTTCCATATTGCCACATTCACAGAGCATACCTCCGCAGTCACCGCATCGGCTTATTCAAAGCGAGGGAACATTTTGTTCACGTCTTCTCTGGATGGCTCCGTTCGTGCCTGGGACATGTTACGCTACCGAAACTTTCGAACCTTTACAGCTCCTACACGGTTATCATTTTCTTGCTTAGCGATAGATCCTTCTGCTGAAGTGGTTTGTGCAGCGTCGCACAATTCTTTTGAAATATATCTCTGGTCCGTCCAAACAGGAGCATTACTTGACCGCCTCTCGGGTCACGAAGGTCCCGTATCAACCTTGGCATTTACTCCAGATGGCCGATATCTAGTTTCAGGATCGTGGGATCGTACCATCCGCGTATGGTCAGTTTTCGACCGATCACAAACCTCCGAATCTCTCCAGCTCACGTCGGATCTGCTATGTGTTGCCATTCGACCCGATTCTGCCCAAATTGCAGCATCAACACTTGATGGATCAATATCATTTTGGAATCTCAACACATCAATTCAAGAGTCTGGGCTCGATGGTCGACGTGATGTGAGTGGAGGTCGGACCCTCACCTCACGTCGTACCGCAGCATCAACCCCAGGGACGAAATCTTTCAACACAATAACCTATTCTGGTGATGGAAGTTGCCTCTTAGCAGCAGGAAACAGCAAGTATATCTGTTTATATGCTGCTAGTACGCTCACGCTTGTCAAGAAATTCACTGTCTCGACAAACTTGAGTTTAGACGGTACTCAAGAGTTCTTAAACTCGTCCGCCATTATGTCCAATGGTCTTCCACGTGATATGATTGACACAGAAGGCGAGGCAAGCGATCTTGAAGATCGTATTGATAAAAGTCTACCAGGTGTGAAGCGTGGCCGAGATGCAACTGCCCGTACTCTTCGACACGAGGTCAGGGTCACGGGCGTGGAGTTTTCTCCTGCTGGGAGGAGCTTTTGTGCCTGTAGTACTGAAGGGCTATTAATTTACAGTCTAGACAACGCTGGAAGCGAAGATTTCGACCCATTTGATCTCGATATTGATGTCACACCACAAAACATCCGAGCCATATTGAAACAGTCTGAGCCTGAATATCTCAAAGCTCTTGTTATGGCTTTCAGGTTGAACGATCGCAATCTCATACGGCAGGTCTATCAGTCAGTACCTTATGGTTCGATTCCACTACTTGTCCGGGAACTTCCCAAGGTCTACCTGGGCCGTTTATTGATGCTTCTCGGTCAACAAATGGAAAGTAGTCCTCACCTCGAGTTTGCGCTACTTTGGGCAAGCGAAGTGCTTAGTATACATGGCCGATATATCAAAGAAAAACAAGGCGATTTCGCTGCGGAGCTCCGAGCTGTTCTACGAGGAGTGGATGGTGTTGGCCGAACTGTTAGGAGCTTGAGTGAGAAGAACTCCTTTGAAATTGAATTTCTATGTCAACAAAAACCCACGACTAATGGCGTGCACGAGTTAATCGAGGACAAATCTCAAAATGACCTCTCCCATGGCGATGCCATGGATGAAGATGATGGTGATGGGGAGTGGATTGGTCTCGAGTAAATCGGCTCTCAGTCCTCTTCCTGAACCAGGGCAATGGTTGAGCACACGAATAGGACCCGAAAAGACGGAGGCAGCACTCGCCGGAGAATGTTGTGATCATGTACACAATATCCTGCCTTCTAGTTCAAGTGAGGCACGACAGTACAAGGATTGAGAAGCGCCGTCCACTCCTCCCAGTTGCCCATAGAGAGGTTGCTGCTGAGGACCTTCCTTTTTTGCCGGCCTCATATCCGTGCTGCCAGTCGCCCAGCTTAACCCCAGTCGGCACACCCACCCTCCCCCGACTGGTGTACAGAGCCGCCATGGAACCAGGCAAGTTTCAAACCACAATGTGGTCTGACTATTCCCTTGGAGCATTACGAGTCACCCATCATAAAGGCTTCATTGGGTCCCGCGACCCAGCTCTATAGCAAGGGTTCTCTTAGACGCTCCTTCATTCGGTCCATCGTCTCAGCCGATTAGATGGACTTCATACAGTAAAGGATGCCGGAGCGAGTACGGTCTATTTGTGGCGCTTGAGACATATGTTGCGATGCTTTGTAAGTGTTGAGATCAGAAGTCTGCATTTCCCATGAGTGAGGTAATCCATATTGAGATCGAGTGGAAATTCGTAAGATAGATGATGCAGTGTCAATACAAGAGCAGCTGGTGTTAGATACGTCCTTGATTCACTTATCCCCCGCACACATAGTGCTGTAATGAATAGTGCACAATATTCCATTATAACGCATAAAATGGCGACACTTAAGGAATGTTCCATTTCCCTCGAATATTAATTGAACCCGAGGCTTTCGACTCAGGGGCTAGAATCTTGGCATTGTAATATTTTTCTCCAACATCGCGCGATGGTCGTAGTTATTCATAACGGTGAATTATCAGGCCTCATTCCCTAGATAACCACAAAGATCGTTTTGACGTGTTTCTTTAGGGTTAGAATCCTCTATGTGAGTACCACCTAATACAGAACATCAACAGGAACAGAGTGATCGCATGGGCTCTCCTGCCCGCCGAATTTACAATGCGTCAATGCCGTCCGGGTCTGCCCATCAGCCCTGAATGGGAGTCAGAGGACCAATATATTCAATCAGTCCTGACCTTCGCCACGACTTCGACTTTATTTCACAATCTATGCGGTGGTGTGCATATCTTGGACTTTCTAACACGAGAACCTGATCTTTACGCCACAGTCCTACCCCAGGAATGGCGTGATTGGTTTGAACTCGTATCAATTGACGATGTTCTTGAGCTGTTCCTACGGCTCGACATTGACCAGCTCCAGTCACAGTCTCAATCGTCAGTTGGGTCATCTGAAAGCGCATCCATCCCACCACAAAGCTTACTGGAATATATTTCCACGGTTAGAAAACACTGCTTGGTCAGGAGTTTCTCACCCATTTCCGACGAAATTACGGAACTGCCCCGACACGTAGCTGTGGGAATGAAACCAAAGAAGATGCATGAGGTTACCAATTTTGCTGCGTATGTTGGCGAACTTTCAGCAGATCTCTCCGACCGTTTTCACGAACCCATCACGGTCGTGGACTTCGGGTCAGGCCAGAATTACCTTGGCCGAACACTGGCTAGTCCACCATACCACAAGCACGTGATTGCCATCGAGAGAAAACATCATAACATAGATGGAGCAAGAAGTATGGATGTCCATGCAAGGCTGGCCAAGAAAAAGAAAATTATGCGCAATAAGAAAGAATGGAAAAGACAGCTTGATATGGCGAGTGAGATCTCAACCACTCCGTCGGAGGAGGGAGCAGAACAAGAACCTCTGCCTGCCCTTCACCTGGTATTAGAGTCTTCTGATGATTCACCACAGAAGCCCCTCGATCCTGAAAGCGGCTCGATGACTTACGTGGAACATGATATCAAGGATGGGCACCTTGAGAGCATCTTGTATCCTGCCGACCATTCGAGTTCAGCCGACTGTGATCACGCAGTACCGCACCAAGAGATGGCGATGCCCACTCCAACCTACCCAGAATCAACAACAGATATTAACAAGAGATCCAAAGCAATGGTAGTGTCACTACATTCGTGTGGCAACTTACTGCATCATGGGTTGAGGTCCTTAATCCTCAACCCTTCCGTTTGCGCTGTGGCTATGATCGGTTGTTGCTACAATCTACTTACTGAACGTCTTGGCCCGGCCACATACAAATTGCCACAGCTCAGGCCAAATCATCCCAGACTTGAGGCTACTGGGAACGCCTTTGACCCTCACGGATTCCCAATGTCTAAAACATTTGAGGATTTTGAGAGCCATGGAGAGAAGGGGCTGAGATTGAACATTACCGCACGTATGATGGCCGTTCAAGCGCCTTACAATTGGGGGCCTGAAGATAGCAGAGCTTTCTTCCAACGACATTTTTACAGGGCTCTGCTTCAACGGATATTACTTGACTTGGGCGTTGTCCATCAATGCTCTGACCCCGGCAGCCTCGCTGGGGGCAGTATAACTGGGAAAGACACAAACGGAACACCTCTCATTGTTGGAAGTTTAAGAAAGGCGTGCTTTGTTAACTTTCGAGCTTACGTCGCTGGCGCATTAGCAAAGTTAAGGGAGGACCCAATCGACGGCCCCATGATAACGCGACTCACCCAATCACTCAATGATGATATGATAGCCGAGTATGAGGCTCGTTGGGGTTACGCACAGAAGAATCTTGCAGTAATATGGAGTCTGATGGCTTTCAGCGCAGGTGTTGTCGAAAGCCTCATTACAGTGGATCGATATCTTTTTCTGAGAGAACAAGACTCCGTCCAAGAATGCTGGGTTGAACCTGTTTTCGACTATAAGCATAGCCCTCGAAATCTCGTTGTGGTCGGAATCAAGAAGGCATAGGGTTGCACTTGGAGGCAAATCCCTTGACCAGCTCTATGGAATCGTCTGGATAAAGTCACACGGATGAATGTTTGCATCACTCAATACGAAAGGTGGTACCATTTTGCCCAGAGGATAGAATTTGTCTGGCTCCCAGAGCAACCAATCCATCTGTGCAGGATACGCGTGACAAGTCTGGCTGCAGCTCATACTATTGCTGTCTTGATTGAACCACACATAACCTTTCAGTGTTCAATTTGACCGGGGTAAAGTAATACAAGATTTGATCCAGCGCATACGCTCTCACTGTCCCCACAAACACAGATCTATCCCAGCACAAACTACACCATCTCCGACGACTACACGGGAGATGAAAGACAGGTTATCGTCAAAAGACTAGCTGGACTCCGGAAGGAGAGAATCGAAAAGGTGACGAAACCTCGCTCGAATATCCCATCCCCGTCCGGTCTTTCGGTTCTCGGGAAGAGACCGATTTCAAACATATCCCGAGATGTCGCCTCGAGCAAAGATAAGGTGGACTTGAAGCGTATATTTCCCCCAATAATGCCCAGATGAAATCATCGAAGGCATTCCTCCAACGCGGATAGCTGAAGCCGGGGAGAGGATCTAGCCCAGAGCATCTGGGGGGGCGGCCTGGACGACAACTAGAATCTGCTTAACATATCTTTTCGTCGACAATCTATCCTATCAACGTCTTTCGGAAACATGCAAAACTGTCTATCGTTTACGATTTGTATACCACCAGGCAATCTTGATCTAGCTCTAGGCGATCTTGAAACTTGAGTGAATTTGTCGATACCGAGACCCTCACAACCCAATGTAGAACCATACTGCGTCCACAGCACTTTGGACTCCTGGCACTCATTTGACATCTACGTCCAAAACTTCCTCATAGTTTACCAGTGCTTGTGATGGGAGTGACGCCCTCTAAGAACCCACCTTTGACAACCGCGGTGATCAATTGATTGGCAATGGCGGTTGGCGGAGGCAGTCTCAAATTACCCTCCTTGTATCCCGACGGAGCAGGGTCGCCGAGGCCACTGGTTCCGAACTTCAACGCCTCCTGGATCTCATCCAAAGTGAACCACTTGGCAAGCTCGAGTTCCGGGTCGTATTCGAGTTTGATGACTTCGTCCTCGGGACTAGCGGCCTGGGCGATCGCTCCGATCATCAGATTCGCCGGATAGGGCCATGGCTGTGTCGAATGGACAAGCACCCGCGACAGAACCACACCGCTCTCCTCCCAGACCTCTCTCCGCACGGCATCTTCAACGCTCTCGGCCGGCTCAATGAATCCCGCCAGCGTCGAGAACCAATACGGGGGCCACCTCTTTTGGCGCCCGAGGAGCAGTCTCTTGCTGTCATGGCTGAGCACCGCGACGATGATCGTCGGGTCGGTTCGGGGGAATGTCAGGTTCGAGAGGGTCGTGCGTGTCGAACAGGCCTCGCGCTCGACCGGTGTCTCGGCTTGGTCTTTCGGTGGGCATACTCGTTTACTGCCTGCATGCACCGAGAGCGTCTTGTGTCCGCACGTCCCGCAGAATGTGTTGCGGTAGTTCCAGTCCAGGTAGTGTCTTCCTTGCGCATATTCGGCGGCTATATTTGTGGGAGGAGATTGTCAGTCAACGCTCTCCGCGAAGGAATGAGAGGCACAAAAAAACGTCCCAAACTTACCAACATCAGCGGGAAAACTCATGGCCCTCATCCCCTCACTGAACTTCAAACCATTGCCCAAAAAGTTCTCGGCCAACGCGACCGCCTCCTTCTCAAAATATTTCTTGGGCGTAATATCGATCGCAAAATGCGGCGCGCCCGTGAAATTCTTATAATGGAAGCCCGCACCCTCGCCCACTTTCTCGTCGATCCCCAAAAACACGACCTGCGGCACCTCTATCCGTGAATCGAATTCCTCGACTTGTTCCTTCTCGGTCTTCGCGAACGGGTTCACTGGGACGAGGGCCTGGATTTCGGAGTAGGATGCGTAGTAGAGTTCCGTGGGCGACTTTATTAGCGGGGACAGGGTCTTGAACAGGATGAAGCGGCTGGAGGGGTGCGAGAAGGCGCCGGCCAGGAAGGTGTAGTCTTCGCGTAGGAAGGAGAGGCGGTTGAGTGGGGAGCCTGCGAGGGAGGGTGAGTTTTCTGGGATGGAGGACTGTACGTCGAGATAGAGAAAGAAAACAACAATAATAGTCCCCTTCTCAGAGACCATGATCGCGTCCCCGATTTTTCATACTACACCCACAGTACATAGGTACATAGAACGTCGGACAAACAAAATTCCGCATATAACACCAATCACCAATCCTTACTGAACACAACACAACCATAGGAACTAGACTCTGGGGAGCAAATGAGTACTCACCACCAAAATAATTCGTAACCTCGCGTCCAAACTTGCGACCGAGCGCCGAATCGCGCTCGAGATGCGCTGGGGACGGCAGTTCCGGGTGCGGGATGTGTGCGTTGGCCATGGTGTCGTTGTTCTCGGCGAAGATCGAGGGGTGGTAGACGGTCGATGGGAGTTTGCTGTGGACTTGTCTTTTGGGGAAGACGGTGAATGTGGCAGGGGGAACTGTGGGAGTGGTTGTGGTTGTGCAGTGGAGAGGCGGATTGGTAAGCTGGTTTATGCTGCGTATGTGCGTGTAGTGTGTATCGTGTTGTCTATACAGTCTATGTGTACGCTGTCTATGTGTATAGTGACGGTGCAGAACGGCGAGGAGGGGAGGAGAAGGGCGTGCGCGCATATACTTGTAACGATGGGGATGGGAGATCAGGAGGGAAGGGGGCCGGGTGTGAGGAGGAGAGACGGGCAGCGTATGTATGTATGTGTGTATGTATAAACGTGACGGGGAATCAATGGTGATAAGGTAGGCCACTGATGATGTGAAATCAAAACTCCCCGAGGAGAGGAGCCTTTCAATGTGGGCGACTGAGTTGCTGGCTAGGCTGGCGAAGGGCTGGTCTGCAGGAAGTGAGACCTCGGGGAATGGAAATCGGACCCCCTAAGTCTGGGTGAAAATGTGGTATCCAGAGAATGGAATCGTATAGATCTTGCACACTCACAGAATCTGTGCCCAACGAACCGAGCTGAGTTTTGTGCTATAATATTAGTATGGAGCACTAATTGTAATCTGAGATTCATGATTTGATTTGTCGTGAAGGATCTCGCATTTCCCCCACCACCAATTGACTGGAGGGGTGGAGGGGAATCGGAAAATGATGCCATGCCTCGGGTATCGGCAATTGCACCGCTGCGTGTCAGACAGATATTAAATAGCGAGAATGCGCAAGAGAAGGCCAGAATCACGTGAGTCATGGCCGTCATTGGAGTGGGATTTTAGAAAAGGCGCTAGACTAAACTCGACCAAACTCCAATTGTACCTGACCGCTACCCCTCACACGTGACTCCATGCCGCGTGAAAAAATGCTGCCCATTCCTCTCCCACCTGTTCCGTTTCTTGGGATCAGGTCACATAGTTAATGTATTATTATGTGTGAAATGCCCAGCTGGTGATTCTTTGCCTCTCCAAAACACGTATCAAGAATGGATCTCGAGATCCGCTTGTGTGTGGATCCTGTTTACGATCCAAGATCTGCAGATACACAGATATGCATGCCATTCAGATGGCAGATTTCAGAGATTTCATCCACACCATTCTGATGTTGCTTTCCTTTTCTTTTTTATGTTCGAAATTCTGGCCAGATTGCCGCACCCAAGAGAAAATATTGAGCGGAGTCGGTTAATGATCCGCTTCCAAGTCCTGTGATCCTTGATATGACAATACAGCCGCCGTTGAGGTGCCATAATCCATGTTGAAATTGCCAAAACGGCCCATCCCATGGTCTGTTGGAGACGGAAGGGCAAAGCCATTCAATTACTTGCGATTCAATAGACTGAGAAATTCTTCCCTTGTCTTCGCACTGCTCCTCATGGCTCCTAGCATGCAGCTCGTTGTGGTACTGCTTGCGGTCTTTTGTACCCCTCTCATGACCATGCAAAGATGACTCGACTCCATCACCACAGCCACTCCTTGAGGTTGAAGGACTTCGGCAATCGCAAGGGCTACTTGTTTGGTGAGTCTCTCTTGGACTTGGAGTCGTCGAGAAAACATCTCAGCTAGTCTTGCAAGTTTGCTCAGTCCGAGGACTCTCCGATTCGGGATATACCCGATATGCATCTTGCCAATAAAGGGGACCATATGATGCTCGCATAAACTGAAAACCTCAATATCCTTGACAATAACCAACTCGTCATGATCTTCGTGAAAAACTGCGCCATTAACCAAGTCTCTTACATTTTCTTCATAGCCTTTGGTGAAATACATCAGGGCTTTCGCATATCGTTCAGGTGTGTCTTGCAGGCCCTCTCGGTTGGGATCTTCGCCAATACACTCGAAAATGGTTTTGACTGCACCGGCAAGTTTGTCGAGTCGAGCTTGTGCCTCCTCGGGAGTTTGCTCAAGTCTTTCCCTTGTGCCAATACACGGCCAACTGAGCCCATCGAAGTCGATAGGGGGATTCATTGTGTAGGGACTTGCTGGACGAGATGCCGTCGCGGGAGGAGTAATAGGTGCCTCATCTCTAGCATCTCTAGCAGGTTCTCGTAAACTTACAGTCTTCTTGTGATCAGAAGCGACATCGCTATTAGCCAGGCCAGTCCAAGACACCCCTTGTATGATGCTTGGAGAATGTCGAACGTCTCCCATGTCTATTGTCATTCTGCGCCCATATGTGCTTTTGATGGAAGAAGCCAGACTTTCTCGCTCTTGTGCCCTGGTTTTCGTTGGCTGGCGTAGAGGAGAACCACCGTTCAGTAAATGGGATGGCACTGCTGATCGAGGCTTAGGATGTAGAGGGATGAGAGGTGACGAGGAAGGATTGTTGTCGACGGGGGATACTTTGGCGGGTGGTTGACTCATTTGGGTTGAGAGAGTTTGTGATCACAAAGTCATGGTGTAGGAGATGGTCTGTATTTTGTACTTAGAGTATCAGAACCATGCAAAGGTTTCTGCTGCTCAGGCTGCTGGTAGAAGGAGAGACGTTGTAGGTGGTTTGGGCGGTAAAAGGTTGGAGCGTGCTGAGTTTCCAAGTCACTTTTTAACTTAATTTTTTATTACGTCGTAGGGAAGGAACGAAAGTCCCCGCGGTAAGTGATTTGCTAATCCGCAAGCACCCCTCAAGCACCACCCAAGCACCACCCAGCGGCCTCCCGAGGCCTGACAAACGATAACTGCAGATCGGGTTTCGGTGCCTAAACAAGGGAAAGAAGCCCCTCGTCTTTTCTTCCGTTCGCTCGTTCGTTGGTTCCTTGCAGGTGGCCAGGTCGCGCCTACCCTGTGGGGACTTTTACGCCATACCTGCCCTTTTTGATGGTTACACCCTGCCTGCCTCAGCCCTATCAAAAAGATACCGTGACAGGTGTTGTGTTTTCGTTCTTCTCGCTTCATGTTCATGAATCATGAGTTTATCGGAGTCTGTCAAACTACTATCCAAAGTACATTCAAACATTATCCCTGGCTCTGCAGTGTTGTTTGTCGTATTGATGGTAGTTCGCTAACTATCGATGCAGGTCCCCTCAACAACCTCCGAACAGCTCCAGACGCACTGATACATCCAAAAAGGTACATGCCCAAGCGTCCAATGGCGTCTGTGTGGTACAGAGTTTGACCGGGATCGATAATGACAATCAACCTCTAGAGATGGGTTTGTCAACTATCAGATTGCCTCTCCTGCCGCTCGTCTGATCGAGTTGGCCACCTCTTCTGGGATACTCAGAAACGGGCTGTGACTGGCATCCACCGTTTCAGTCCTCCATTCCACACCCGAATTCTCAACCATGCCCTTCTGTGCGTGGAGTGGAATCGCCATGTCCTTCTCACAGTAAAGGTATGTTCTTGGGACATGCCTCCACCCGGCATACATGACCTTACTAGCAAAGGTCTGGTAACTGTGAGGCTTCAAAATCCCCACACATTGCTCTGGATTCTCGACATCTTTGTAGAATACATCGATCGGCGTCTTGGGAGTAACAGTCTTTTCATCCTCCGAAACATCGAACCAAGGCAAGGGTTTACCTTGCAATGCGTCCATCAGCGAAACACCCTCAGGGAGGGCGAAAGCACAGCAGAAGTACATGTGCGAGACACCGCCTTTCTTCCCTTCTTTCTCCCTGCTGGCTTTGTCGAAACCTTGAACCGATTCGCTGCCGACAACTCCCCCATAGGAGTGCACAAATAGTAGGACGTCTTTGCCCTCATCAACTGATGATTTGATCACTGCTTGGATGGCGTCAACATCTGGTTGGATATCCTTCAACGGTGTTTCAGCGCCGACAGAGGCAAGATGTACGCCTTTGGTTTCGTAACCTGCTGCTTCCAGCCTTTTGGTCACAGGCTCAAAAGCCGTCGGAGGATGCCACGCTCCAGGCACGAACACGATTACTGGTTTAGTAGCCATTCCTCACTTCTTTTGTTGTGATAACTCAATCTTCAACTCTGATTCCCTCGATACCGAGAATGAACGTACAGAGCACCCCTGACCTGTTCTTGTAACCCACAGGATCGGATAAAGCACCTCTCCCACAGAGGTTACTTGTAAATCTACCCGCTCTAGCAATGACATTGCCCCGCACTCTGGCTCAGCCAGAAGCCTCCAGGGATCAAATTGATTGGACGACCCCAGATGACTTCCAACCTCAGGCTCACGCATGGCGGAACGAGACCCTAGTTTGTCCAAACTTGACCTGGAGATTCGACCAATCCGATAAGCATACCTGGCTACCAAAGCTTCAACAGCCGGTTCGGGAAGGCATCTCGGGATCATTTTTCTACCTCTTCGGGTTTCGACATGTGATAGAATGATATTGACCATCCTCCTACATGCCGCTGCGGCTACTCGGGTATTCATCCTGATGGAAGCTGCTTAGATCCAGCACAGATAATTTTTATGCACTGGCATCCCGTCATCATTACGAAGCTTTGTCCCGAGTCTCGAGTTCACGGGTTCGACCAGGAACTGGTCTCGTATCATTTCCATGCCTTGATTCTCCTCGCACTGGCTACCTACATATGTAGGGATATAACGCACTCGAGGCCCAAGGCAAAATCGACCGTGGTGATAGCCCAAGGAATACATACCCTATGCTACACTTAGGTCAAGGCAAGGAAAATCTAAGACTAAATCCGTATCAACGCGCACTTAGTCTTCGTCGAGCATTGCTTGTTCCGTGGATATTGGTATTTTCCAGCTGCCATGTATCTCGTGCCGTGGTCAAATATCGGATATAAGGAGGACCGGCAACTGTGGAAGAGAACGTGATG
>Ga0105239_10000938_pt1 | contig 41145 bp, 54 predicted proteins | sample KBSC44metaG_FD_92761 | JGI IMG/M metagenome (GOLD analysis project Ga0105239, IMG submission 92761) | Corn rhizosphere microbial communities from Kellogg Biological Station, Michigan, USA - KBS C4-4 metaG | ecosystem: Host-associated > Plants > Roots > Rhizosphere > Soil | place: Michigan, USA...
CAAGCTAACAGTTTCAAGCTTCTTCAACGAGATAAAAAGAATCGCATCTCCAAATTATATTCCTCAAGAAGCGGATATCATCAAGGCACGAGCAATGATCTCGGGTGTCCATGAGTATCGATTCTCATTGGGAACACGTCATCTACATCTACTCGATGTTTGCGGAGATTATGAGAGCGATAAATGGACCAATTCCTACAAGGGACTCCTTCATATCATCTTCGTGGTTGACTTGGCCTGTTATGATCAACTCTGTCTCGAAGACCACCCACCTAAGAACTGTATTATGAAGTCTTTGGCGCTTTTCACCTCTATTGTCAATACCCGTTGGGACAGAATACCGCTAATTACACTGATCCTAAAAAATTCTGCCCAATTTGAGAGCAAATTGGAGAACTCTCCACTTGCAAACATCTTCCCGGACTATACTGGTGGCCGCGAGGTGCGTAAAGCCACTAATTATTTAATCGGACACTTTGAGCGAATCAACTACCCGAATCGCTCTTTAAATATCCTCTCAATGGATATGAATGACCTTATTGACATAAATCAAATGGCCCGCCTACTTAAAGATTATAAGAGGAGAGCTGCGGCGGTTGACTCAGGTCTTTTGTCTGAGGCCGACCTAACCAAGTATAATGAAAGTTAGGAAGCACAAGAATGGCAGTCTCTGACCGTTGAGGGAGCTCGAACATCAACTCTCCCTCTAAGGATCATGTTTCTGCATCTCCTCATCCTCGACAGCTCAATCAAAGTTGACACCGACGGTCAAGATGAACAACGCTCTGCCGTGCCTCGTCTCTTGGGGACCATTTATTGAGCGATTGCACCCTCGCAGCATGGAACCGTACTTTTAGGTATGGTTTGTACCACTAAAATGTCTCTACTCAGCCCCTTGAGTTTCAAAACAATGCAACATATCGTGAACGACTTTCTACGAGACCGCGCCAGCTTGGTACTCTGGACCCTTCATTCCAAGGTCCTCACTACATCCAGAAGACTCGGTTCATCATTTTCCACAATGCAAAGATCAAGATAGGCCTGAACATGCTTCTGATTACGAAACGTGGGTGTTTTGAGTTTGAGCAATGTTTGGCTGGCAGAGCCATTGTGATCCACGTTCCTGGCCTACCCAAGATCGTGGCCATTGGCTTCCCACAGCTTTGGAATTGTATCAGACAGCCGCTACAGGGATGAATAGAATATTGATCTATGGCATGTATCGCAAATTCATATCGCCCAAAGGTAGATTGTTATTGTTCTATTAGGTTGCAGCACCTTTACGCTAACTTTCAGAGGTAATCCAATACGCGAATCTATCTAGTCTTGTCAACACAAAATGCTCCTATCTATGAAACAATTCCTTTCCGATGCAGGTCTCGAGCCGATATCTGTTCTCTCAAAATTCTGGCAGAGAATATAAATTATTCGCCGTTGACCCATCCGAGACAGTCTTAATCCAATGGCGCTCGACAACCACCTCGGCCACCACACCATCTGCACCCTGCACGAAGAAAGTATTGCGGCCTTTCTCGATCCAGTCCACGACGGTCATGCGCGGGATGGCCGCCAGCCCATTCGGCGCGCTAGGATCAGCGACTCCGACCGAGTCGATATAGGTGTGTCGCAGCTGCCTGCTATATCCCTTCCGAACCGCACGGATCTGGACCCGTGCAAACGGTGGCACCACGCCGTTGGCAACGTTGATCTCGGCGTAGCCCTCAGTCAAGTTGATTTCTCGCACCCAGATATAGTAGTCGTCACCCGCGTCGAGGCCGACTGCCTCCCGCACGCACACGTCCCCGCTCCCCCAGAACTTCTGGTCCGGGTTGCCTGTAAGGTCGGGAACAAGGACATACGGCTGTCCACCGCTCTCCGCGCGCTGGTGGATGATGACACCGGAACCCTGGAGTCCTGCATCGAAGCCCTCCTGAGTGGCGAACTCGATCGACATGTCCCGGAAGAAGATGGCCTTGTAGCCAAGCCCTGAGTTCGGCACCGGCTGCTGGCGCTTCAACAGCCGCACGTTAAGGTTATATGGCCTCTCGAGGTCAGAGTTCGAGATGCGGAAAGCACGGCCCCCGCGCAGCCACCCGAATTGGTCCTTCCACATCATGCAGTGCTGTGGTCCGTGGCCCGCGAAGGGATCGGTCGCGCTCGTAGGCGTGGACCAGCAGTTGCCTGCGCTCATTACGTCTGTTTGGTCCCAGTACTCTCCGGGTGCAGCCCAGGTGTCGGTCTGGCGCGTGGTGAAGTCGAATGAGTGCGTGGGCTCGCCCAGAATATGTGTCATCTCGTGGCAGATGAGCGCAGTGCGGCAGATGGTCGGCTCGAAAATGGCGCCGTTGCCTTCTGTCCACGCCGTGCCCACTGCGTCGGAGAAGATAACGATAAACCCGACGTACTTGGATCGGTCGATCCCAGATTGGTCGATTGCATACTGAATCATGTCCCATCTCGTCGTGTAGGTGGCTATGAAGGCGCTGTTGGTGATCGGCAGCGTGGTCCAGTCATTGAGGGTTGTGCCGTTGAGAGAGCACGCTCCGTACGACGTCTCCCTCCAGAATTGCCGGATGGTATCTAGCCCTGCCTCTGCTTGGGCCAGGGTAAATGGTTTCGGGTTTGCAGAGTCCTTGAAGTTGCATAGCAGGAATGCAAAGGCTTTGTCGCCGAGTATTGTGGTCATTCTATTTCGCGAGTCTTGTCAGCTCGTGAACTGTTTGAATTGCTAATTTGTCTTGGAATGATTAAGAAGTCAAGAATGAAGCTTGTGGTTTTTTGGGTGTCTCGCTATCATCTTGCACTGTAGTTATATACTTCTGGAAAGCGGCCACGCTGGCAAGGGACAAGGCTGCCTTCAAAGGAGTCACACGGGCCTCACATTTTTGGTGGTGTTCGCCTGGGGCTTGCTCAGCCCCTACTTGGCCCACCTAACTAGCGCTCCCTCGACCATCATTTCAGATCTCAATGAGATAACCGAGGCCAATTCCGCCAATTGTTAGGGGCACAGCCCCGGTAAATCAATTAACGGTCAAACTCAAAAACAAAACTTTTGAGTGAAAACGAGCCAGGCTTCAGCCATTAGAGGGTGTGTCTCTAAAATCTGGTTGAGGTTGAGAGTAAAGGAATTTGGTCAGAGACGCCCATCAAACAAAAGTTCATTGACAAAGCTCAACAATTATTCGAAACAGTCTAGCACCAACGACGCTTTTGTTGGTGATGCCTATATCGAACTTGACTAGTTCCAGAACATCAATTGTGTCTACTTTGACACGCTGCGCACCACGGATAATGATGGTTTGCAAACCAAAAGATTATCCAATTCGTGGTAGTATAAAGACTAGTTCCAAAAGCCAATCCCATACAGGCACCAGACCCCAGGCTTGCCACCCAAGCTATGATATCAGAGAAGAAACAGAATGATCACCCGTCAAATGGTCATTGATAGGAAGTCGTGGGGCAAGTTTTGTAGAGCTCACAGCAACTAGACCTGAGTACTACAGTTGGGATAAAAGGGGGTCTGCACGGTAGATCCGCATCGACCACAGTAATTGCCTCCCATAGCAGGTTGGCTATGTAGCATTTCCCGAATATCAGCCCCATGTTTCGTAGGCGGACACTGTCCATAGGCCAACTGGTGAGGCTGGATGTTGGCAGGGGGAGGTGGGGCAAACTGATTTTGACTGTTCGGGGGCGGTGTGGAGTTACACTGGGGAGTTCTGCGTCGAGCTAGATAAATGATGAGCAGAATGATAGCAATAGTCCATGTGACGACTCATAGGGAAAGCATCGCTATCCCTCCACCCCACTGGCCGTAGCTGCAGTAGTAATAATAGCCATCGGTGACACAGGACGAACCATAGAGGCCACCCCCAACAGCATAGAGCACAACTGAGGCAACGGCAAATCCGACTGGCCACTACTTGTTCATTGAGCGTGAGGCCGACATTATTGATTCTCCCACGTCTGGTTGGTAATGGTTTGCTTGGGACGACATTGTAGTATGACGGAGGGGATGATAAAGAGTCGGGTACTAGTAGTGATTGCCTGGTGTGTAGGAGCTCGTGTTCGACTGCTTGCGTAGAAATGCCGAGTGACAGGAAGCGGGCACGAACGGAGGCAGAGTAGGGGAGAAGAGCTTAATACAAGTCCTTTGTCCTTTGCTTAAGATTGAGGAAGCATTGCACGGCCGCTTTTCTTGCATCCAGCCATGATCCCCTTTCAGCACCTTATATCTTGATTCTCGAGACTCAAAGCCACAGCTAAAAGCCTGCAGATGTCGAACTCGGATAGGCACGCAGACATGAATTCCTCATTCTCGATAAGTTAGGCTGACAGCTTCGTGTTTCCTCGTAAAGAAGCAGCTAGAGTCTACCTTAGATTTCATGTTGAGTCCAGCTATTCAGGCTTCAAACCGTAATATCACAGACTGGATGACGAGGCTTGGCATAAGATCAACCGTCAATAGGAATACAATAGTTAAGGTCACCAAACAACGTGAGATCTACGCTGCCAATGGGTTGATGAGTAAGTGAGCCGATATCTCCTGAAGCATTTGCCGGCCCCGTTACTAGGAGTGGTTTAGTGCCGCAGATTCGCCACAGCCTTGGTTCGGAATAGACCCTAATCCCGAAGATGCTAATCCCAACACGGGAGCCATCGGGTACATGGTGTTCGGGATATCTCCTATTCAGATTGACTGTTTAATCATCCTCTGGCGAACCTGATTTTGTATATCGCATCTGGAACGAAGATACTGTTTACGGACATATTTCCTGCTGTGGGACGCCTACTTGATGGAAGTATCCGCATTGGGTAACACTATCTCCGACAGCGTCGCCATGGTCACCGTTCATGGTGGTATAAAGACTGCCGACTTCCTCGACAGCATCGAGTCAAGATGTACGAACAGATCACATTGCTTAAAACCGGACAACGGAGAAAGACGATAAACGAAAGAAACAACAGTATTCATCATTAAGGCTGCAATGTCGTCAACAAAGCCAAAGGTGCTCATGGTGCTTACTTCCAACAAACACGGGTGGTATCTGGTATGTCCCGAGTCATTGGAGATGCCCGAGTAGAAGAGACGAAAGCGATTGCTGCAGTTGCATATTTTGCTAACAGTTCCCAAACAGCCCGAGCTCGCTCATCCATATGAGATTCTTGCCCCATGCACTGAGATCACTGTCGCTTCTCACCTGGGTGGAGAAAGCCCTCTGGACTCAGCTTCAGTCGAAAGGTTCAAGGACGACGAAATGTGTTCTCGGTTCGTGAGAGAAAAGGAGAGTGTCTGGAAGAACACTCATAAGCTGGAGGATCTTATCCCAAGAGCAAAGGAATTCGATGTCCTTTTTTATGTTGGGGGATACGGACGTGAGTACCCAGAATTCAGATCTAGATGCATCAGCCGCTGACACCTACCCTAGCGACGTTCGATGTTATTGACTCGGAGGCCACAGTCGCCTTCGTTGATGAATTTTATCGTTCCAAGAAAATGGTGTCTGGTATTTGCCATGGTGCTGCTGTTTTCGCTCATCGAAAAATCCCGGGTACAGAGAGGAGCATTCTGGAAGGTCACCGGGTGACAGGGATCAGTGACAGGGAGGTTGATATTCTGGCCAGCGGCATTGAAGAGCCGTTCAGTGTAGAAGGCGAGTTGATTAAGGCTGGAGGCAAATTTGAAAAGGCAGCTGAACCCTTCGGAGGACATGTTGTCGTCAGTCGAGACTCCGAAGGTCGCATATTTGTGACGGGTCAAAACCCGGCGAGTGGTCTCGGAATGGGGAAGGCAATCTATGAGGAGTTGTTCAAGAAGCCCTATGAGGGTTGATTGAGTAGCTTGAAGAGTCCTAGACTAGCGTCATGAGAGGAGGACCCAGCAACGATGGATAACTGTTGCAAGTAGATCCAGACAACGGAAGGAAATATCGCTAACCTTGAAGAACATGATGCTTCGGACACCAGTTCGAAATTCACCATCGCTTGAGCCTAACTGTGGTCTGAATCGGATGCAGTTTGTGCTTGTGATTCACCATTCCATCCTTCCTCAATCTTTGGCTGCCACTTCGGAATCAGATCCGCTCTCAGATTCGTTGTTGGGGGAGCGCTCATCCTCGTCGTTGGATTCTTCTTCGCCGCTATCGCGTTTATCTTCGAATTTGCATCCATTCTCGCCATCGGTTTCACCCTCTTCATTACATTCATCCCCCATCTCATCATCTTCTTCAGAGTAAACTGGCGAGTCGTAGTCATACTCATATTTGTAGTATTGTGACACTAGCCGATCATGACGTTCCATTTCGGCCTCCTACTCCTTGTACTCCATCCACTCCTGAGCAGCTGCGTCTCCTTTCCCAAATTTAATCACCTCGAGGGCAAAGTATGGTGTGACTTGAACCTTGCAATGAGGGCATCTCTCTGCGAAATACCCTTTATCGAACCAAAGAGAGAGACAATAGGTATGGGTCAAGTTCTTGCAACTTGGGCATACTTCGGATCGTTCGAACGCCAGCTTGATATCTTGTTGACTATCATCTGCCTGGGCATTAGGATTACTAACTAGGCATTCATGGCATATGACACACTCCATTTCAATCACTGCCATTCCAGTCAAAATTCCTCAATCGGTATTAGGCTTGAGTCTTGGGGTTACAAACCTTGACCGCACTCCTCCATTGTGCCTTTCAATTCTGAAAGTTGCTGATTTGCCCTTGTTGTGAGGATGGGATAGTCGGATGGGTTGTGGATGCTCAATTGATGGTTGATGGTGTTGTGCGATGAGAATTTCGTAGAGAGGAAGTTGAATAAGGAACTCGTTGAAGCTGGACCTGAGAGATAAGTGAAACGAGGAATTGTACAAGTCGCGTGCATCTTTGAATCCAGAAATCAAAGAAATCCGGTGTAATCATGGCTGCCTCACAATGGTGAATTGGGCGAAGCCTAGCTGTTGGTTGCTGCAGGCCTTCACTCACGGGTTTGGTGAGGGTTGCCTTCTGGACAGTGGCATCGCGCGTGCCACTTGCAGCTGCGGATGGCCAAACGAGGTTGCATTCAGTCCATTCCCACGAAGTGAAGCTTCATCTTACCACAAACTGCGCGTAGACCTCAAATGAGATCACACCGAGGAACACGTGTAAAGGACTGAGGAGTTAGAACATTTTTCGACATACTTTCCCCTTTCCATGGCGTCCAATACAAAAAGGCGGGTGGTGTCGAAGATAAGATACCGTATTGTGCCCTCTCGGGCTGTTCTATATCGCGTAGGCCGAAGCTATTGGATCAAGACTTATGGGGACGGAGGATATGTCAAAAGATGAAGAGTAGTTCCTCAGGCTGGAAAACAAAGGGCATATTGTCGACCTCGTGATGAAAGCAGGCAGCGAAACAACTTGAAGAAAAGAAGAGCTGGTCCGAGACTCTCGAGTCCCAAAGCGTACAGCTTCACCGCCGCTTTTACCACCAAGAAACAATTTAATTTGAGGGGCCCTTCTTTTATACACGTATTTACTTTAAGTAGCCTGAAATGGTTTTTTGTTTGTCTAACCTGAGAGTCTCAGAGGACTTTGCAATCGGAACGGAGAAACGAAATCGGGCCGCAATATCGAAAGGACTCAGGAGTCAGCCTAAACCGAGCGACCATCTAAGACACTTCGACATCAACACCTAGATATGATGAATGGGCATCCTAGCGAACATGATCCTTTGTGATTATTCATCCGCTTCCTCCTAGAATTCATTTTTGGCGTTGCTTACGCGCTGATCCTCTTTAATCGGCCACCATCATGCAGGTATGACGTTAAACCAACTGAAAGAAATCCTGAGACTTGAGGAGGCATGGGAAGGTCCATCGTGGCCAAGAAGCCCTCGAACTTAATCCGAGCGACTTGATCAACGTTAAAGCCATAGATATCAGAGCTGCAACGAGCCGCAAAGTGTTGATGATAACTCTTCGTGTGTCCTCCGTGGTCGCCATATTCTCGGCCATTAGATCCAGGCTGCAACGAGCTGCAACTTCGAGTAGAGCCTAATGACGACCCAGCATCTGCACCCGGCTTGTGGTAGCCGGATCCCAGACCTGATCTCACCGTATCTAACTCTCCAAAACCAGCGTTAAGGCACGATGAGCAGCTGGATGGATTTGCGAGACCAGCAATACACAGTGCGGGCACCAACTTACGCATGCATGGCCAGGGGAACTTGTATTTTAAGTCAGATCGTGGCATTCACGGATGGCAGTTGCAGGGTAAAAGCTGGCTGGCAGAGAAAGAGTGAGGAACTTAAAGGCTTTTACCAACGAGGATTGGGCCATGAACCACGATATGAACCGTTGCCATTTTCACATCCTGCATTCATATTCTATTCCTCGGGAACTGTGGGTTTTATCATTGTAGCAACGACCGTAAGTTGCTAATCGACCAAGCAGACTGGAGCAGCGAAATGCATTTAACACAGTGCTGGGGCGAGGCTGCCTCATGTTGTCCCAAAGAGAGTTTGGCTACTGGTTGGTACTGGGAGTGCTGCTACAGGTAAAGAAGGACTACGTCCTACAAATAGGAGCTGTCCCTGGTGACATAATGTTCCAATATACGACGGTAAGACAAGTTCCAAGACACTTCGAACAGAAAGGAAGGCTGATAAGCTGAATCTCAGACCGCTTGGACTATGTGGGCATGCAGGGAGCCCTAATTCGTATCAATCACGTAACACGCCCCATACAGATGCTCAGTCGATCGTAAGTTCCTCCTGTCTTCAAAACAACCATTCTCAGAGCTAATACATTTTGTTACAGATGGGGTGCTCAATCCAGCAGGAGTACGCTTCGTATCGGCCGAAATCTACAACGTCGTGCGACTGTTTCCATCCGTGGATGACTCGATTTGCACAAGTCACCGAAGAGCTACAGATCGAGACGAGGTCATTATGAAATTGAAGCATGGGACTAAGAAAACAGGGACGCTCAAAGATCAGATCAAACGCAAGATCGGCCAATTGCTCAGCAAGAGGCATGTGCCGAAGTACATCTTCTACGTTGACGATATTCCGTATTCTAATGTCGGATAGAAGTTGGAGATTCTGGTCAAGAACATCATCGCTGGTCGCAAAGCCGAATCATCTGTCGTTGCGGATCCCGAGAGCCTCGCTCTTTACAAAAAGTACTACTCGATCGAGGAGGCTGCTGCACATGAAGATGGTATTATGTCTTCAATTATTCCCGTCGACGGTCGAGAGCTTGGATTTTCATCTGCGCGCTGCGAAACCTGGGGATGTTCTAGTTGTGAGTTGTCAACTCGCGGTCTGGAGTACTACCTGTTCCACCAATTCTAACAATAATCCTGGTGCAGAGGCGTGTGTTTGTTCTTTGTTCACTGGATACCGAGAATCGCCTGACTCAGGTTGAGATGATCTTCCAGCCGGTAAATGGTGTGGTTTCTCTTCTGCGACAGTTAGGCGGAATTGATTATTAAGCGGCCATACTTGAGGCTCTCGTTGCAGGCTTCAATGCGCAGCGATTCGACGTGGTGGGCGAATACTATACGGAAAACGAAGTGGTTGAGTATCTACTAGACCAGAAACTTGAAGGGCGAGAAGCTATCGTGAACGAATTTATCAACACAGTCAAAGTAGCAGTAGTGGAGTTAGATCCCCTAGAGAAGATATGCGATGAGTCAGGTCTTTGTCTCACATTCAACGAGACAATCAGAGCGGTTGCTGATGCACGGAGCTTCTTGGGAAGCTCGATCAAGGCAGGGGATTCTTCGTTCTCGAGGAATATTATGGTCATCATGAGTCTCGAACAGGAACTGATTCGCAAATCCCAATCTATTATTCTTTGAATCCCCAGCCCTTGGGCGCGGCTAGAACAGCCGATGGGCGATTGGGTTCACTAATCCGGAAAGCACTCATGTTCCTGTTATTGCTGGTACTAAGATTTGAACGACTGAACATAGTGGACGAGCCTCACAAGGTCAGTTGAGAGACAGCATTATTGGCCTCGAATAAGAGATATGCATCGGACGCAAGGAACACTGGCGCAGTGGAAGAAGGAGGTGTATGTCCTTAGCAACAATCTCCACGCTACTGCCACTAGCATGGGCTTGGCGTCTCTAGTCCTACTTCAACCAAGGCAATGTTGCCGAGGCGCTTCGGGGCATCCATCTAGCGCTTACAATTGTCAGTTCGTAAAGGCGGATAAGTGGACATCGATCGTCTGCAGCTGAACTGGCAAAGGAACTTTGGTAGCCTGCTACCAAAACGTTTTCGCCAATCAAGCTCAAGAATCGCACCCCAGACCCATGTCTGGGATCTCTCCTTGAAAGTGCAGCCTGGGAGGCTGTGAACCGCTGTCGTTGGCCACGAACCAATATCGTTGCAAAACAGCGATCTCTCATGATGAATCACCAACAGTCTGAAAAGATCGTATCTTGTTCACGAGCAGGGTATGTTTGATCTAGATTCCTCCTCTGCTATTATCTACCAGTGGGGTCCAAAAATGTGTTCTTTCTTTTCGATTTCGAGCTCTTCATTGCTTCATCAGTTGTGCAACCGTTCTCCGCCCAAGTGATTGTGCTGTGATCCCACAACTCCCTCTAGCCATGGAAGAGCACCGAGACCATCGGAAGAAGACTCTTCCTTTCTATCAACGAATGGCAACCGGGGACTACGATAGCATTGATTTGCAACTCCCTCCTAATGAAGACTTACGGCACAGCGGCATCTACAACATATCAACTTTTCAAAATGATATCTCGATTCCGGAGAAGGGGCACAGAATATCATTGATCCGGCCGAATGTTGATGATAACCACGTTGGAGGCGATCAGCTCCAAATATCCGCAACTAAAGACCATGTCCAGTCAATTCTAACCCCAGCTACGATCATATGCCTACCGATAGCACTCCTTGCTGCTGCTTTACTCACACTAGTTCTGGTCTTTAGAGTCAACCCTCAGCCTAATCTCTTTCGTCCAACTCCGTCAGATGCAAGCGGCCAAGGCCATATCCTCGTGGATTTCTCAGCCAGTAAGCTAGCCATATCTCCGTGAATACATGTTGTCCTTCATTGATATTCTAACCCTCATACAGCACGTTTGGTCTTTGTTGCGAGCTTTCTATCCACCGTCGCACCGTTGCTGGGCTCATATATCATGGCACTTACAGCCTTACCCGTTTCCAAGGATCTCAAAGTCGCCTCAAATAACTCGGAGTATCTCAAGCTTCCCACTCCCTTTCAGATGAGTCTGTTGGTAGGAATCCTCGTCGCAGCCATTGACCAATTGCGGTCTTATTTTGCTTATCTTGTCCATCGCAAACACCGAGCTGGCATTCCTCCAGTTCTTCATCGTTCGGCTTGGATGCTGACAATCAGTATTATCTTGGCTGGCGGTGTCGCCATAAGCGACGCGGTGCTGCACTATACCACTTCAACAATTGAATTTGACCAAGTTTTCGTGCAAGCAGAGCCAGATAAAGAATTTGGACGAGGAGTTTCGGAATTTTGCCTGAATTTTGACCGGGAGAAGATTGGACTACCGTGTTCCGTCGAGTACAACTTTGTGGATCCGAACAAGAACTTTGAACAAACTGAGGCGAGCAGGTTGATGCACAATACCTCCCAGCTTTCAGCCATTCGATTCACCAATTTGGACGAGCTACAAGGAACGGATATAGCGTATTTGACCGCATCCGATCAGTCAGTCGCAACAGGCACTGATTTCCATGCCACCACAGTTGGTGTTTCTACAACTTGTCAACTAATACCAGCGACTAGCTGTGCTATGGCCAGCTGGGGCCCGAACGAGGTGTACACCAACTTCAGCTGTTCGGACATGTTTCATGGAACAATTGGGAAACCTCCTAATATGAGCGATGTAAGCTCGGTGCGTGTTCCTGACGCATATCGGTCATTCCTAATGTACAAACCGGCGCAAAATCTCATGTACACCTTTTTCAACGACTCGTCAATGAAGACTGTTTACAATACCGTCGGATATAATGATTCAGGGCTCTTTGATCCTAATCTCTTTCCACTCAATGATTCCCAACTCGTCAACCCATTCTACTTGGGTTTAGCGGGTCGCATCGAGTACTCCTCCTTTGAGTCTGATAGCGAGATGTTGACCACAAACGATACCAAGAAAGACACATACGATTCAATCGTCGACTTCGTATTCAATTGCGCAGTGACATCTTACGATGTCAGCTACACCTGGGTCAATCAGTCCTTACAAAACATATCTGTAACACCAACAGCAAATGGCAGTGTCCTCGAGATTTTCCACGGTTCCCAGCTCTACTCTACCGTTAGCGGGGGTAGCTACGATCTCCAGGATTTTCTCGACCAAGCTTCAATGACAGGCACCACGAAAGAGTCATTCCTACGCAAATTCGGGAGCTTGTACTCGGCTAAAGTGTTATCAAAGATCGGAGGGTACAGCACCAACCGAATGGCACTGCGGCAGCAACATCGAGAACATCTGCTGCTATCAAAAGTACAAATTGCCCCGCTTGTTTTGTTGATCGCATGGAGCCTTGCCTACCCGATTTTGGGCCTAGTCCTTGCGGTTAAGGCATACTGGGCTGCTCAGTACAATGTCAAGGACATCGCCACAAAGCTGAGTCTACTTGGTTTATCACAAGCGGCGTTTGAAGGCCAACCAGGTTCTCCTACAAGAAGTGCCGGCCTGTCGAGAGAGGATGTAACTCACGTATCAAAGCAAGAGACAAGGAGGATCTTAGTGGACGGTAACACGGAGCAAGGGTTTGAGTTTAGGGTAGTTGTTTGAGGCTGGTACTCGGACTTCTGCCGTAGTTTTCCATTTGAGGTTACGACTTCGCACGAATTTGAACGATAATCGGATCCAGCACCCACAAATATGAGCATAGATTCCACCCAGAACACGCAATCACAAGATATCATACCGTTAAAAAGACTCAGATACGGAGTACGATTACTCTGATGGATTATCAGCGGTGTCCTATCAATTCAAATCGTCTAGCATTCCATAGGGGAGCATCAACCGAACTGCTGGCCCCCAACCAGCAAGAAAAGAAGACCACAACCCAATTTGGTAAGTGCTCTGAACGACATGAACGACATGCGAGGAATTTTACGAGTAGAAATGCAGTTAGGAGCATGTGGTAATTGACTTTCTGAGTCGGAGCAACGAGGAAACGAGATTGGCCGACAAAAGTTCAACCTCGTCCCACGCCAGCGGGCGCTCAGGGGCCAAAAGCTGCGGGATGTGCAGGCTCCAGAAGTTAGGCCACCACCCCTCTCGAGCCGCAGCCATCGCTTCGAGAGCCTCTTCCAATCGTCATTGGCCCTGGATGTCTTCTCCTGCAGGGCTGGGTGACTCCTCTTGGTCGAAGCTTTTTGACATTTTGCACCGATCCAGCATTCGGGTGGTGTGGCTACGTAAGCTTCGAAGTCTCGCGCCGAGGTTGCGACTTGTCCACATGGTTTCCTCACCTATCTGATGACGACTTTCCTTCTGGAACGTGAGGCTGAAGTTGATCCTCGAGGATCGTCCTCTCCAGCTGAAAAAAGAGAACCCAGGTTTCTAACATTCAAGACTGCGATACTTCGTACTGAAGTGCAACGATGCAGAGGCCTTGTTCCCCCGATTGGCCTCAGTTCGCTCGCAGGAGAGGGGCCTCTGCTGGTTTAGTTGCATGCTTCCTCCTTTGCTCGTGGTGTGGCTCGTTTAACCCCTCAGTCGTCCCCCCTGAACCACATGCATCAACTCATGCAAGAATGCCAACCACTACACAGGGAATTCTTCAGCCCTAAGGCTCCAGCAGCTCCAGGGTAGGTCCCACAAGGCAGAACCGTGGATATATCCCCCCCGCCTGGCCCGAGTGGTTTGTTTCAGGAACATGATCCTAAGTTATTTTGCGATAACAATAGCAGCATCACAGCAGTTGCGATCGCCGCTCTTCAGTCATCACCTGTCACTCTAGATCGACACAAAAGTCCAGCCTGATCATCCCATCCCGTACTTGATTGCGGTGTGTCCCTCTTCCTTTGGTGCACTGCCCCGCTATCAACATATGATCCTGGGGATATAGGATTCATTGATATAATCCAGTTCGCCAGAGGTTAATTCTCTACAACTTTCTTTAAGCCTAATTCCTATTTTTTTTTTTTTGCTTGCTAGAGTATAGCATATTTGCCAAAATGGTGTTGCTATCCACAATCGCGCTGGTGCTCAGCGTCGCTCTTCGCGCTCAAGCAGCCGGCCAGGCCGTCCTACAGGACCCCAAGGCAACAACAAGCCTCAAATCAATCTTCAACTCATTCACCAGCGCACCAATCAAACTTCAACCGGTGACAGCATGCTGCGGTGACGGATGCGCAATCGGACTCTGTAACGGTCGACCCGCTAGCGCCGGCAAACCCACTGCTAAGATCGCAGCCTCAGAAGCCACAGCTACCGTAGCCTTTAGCCTCGATAGCGCCTGCTGCGCGCGCTCATGCCCTGATGGCCATTGTCGGCTGGATGACACGGTGCCGATATATACTCCGGCCGGTGTGGGAAACTTCCCAGGTGGTCGTCCAGGCGGTCGCCCAGGCCTGCCTGCCCCGCACTTCCCTGGTAGACCGGATTCCGTTTGTCCTGGTGACTGTGGTCGGGAGTGCGGTCTCAGCTGTCCATGCGTGTGCGCGCGGGCGATCTTGACCTCTGTGCCCTTCGACCCAGCCGCGAGGAGCACCACCACCACCATCACAGGGACGGCGCGGGCAACGGCAACGGCAACGGCAACGGCAGAGGCAGAGGCAGAGGCAGAGGCTGTCGCCGAAAAGCCTGTCGCTGCCGCCGCTGGCAGCACCGCAGACCTGGATTTCGAGCTGACGACGTTCTTCCACACGACCGAGCTCGCAGGGCAGAACCAAGACGTGCTCCCCATCGTAGTGGAAACTGCATCCAACGACCCCGTGACGCTCCTAGCGGACATCGACCTGGCGCTGATGGAGAACTACATCTCGAGCTTCTTCATCAAGTCCCTCAACCTCACGTCCTCATTGACCGCCATCCCAGAGACAACACCACCCCAGGACGCCGTCGCCCTCGGCGTCGACGGCTACCTTGCAACGCCGCACTCAATCATCAAACTGAACCTCCTTGCGGGGCCGGCACAGAAACTGAAGAGGTTCCAGGACGTGCTCTTCAACGTGTATGACCTCCCGGAGGACGCGCTCAAGGGCAAATGGGAGCCGGAGCTGTTCCTGGGCGTGACGTTCCTCCGGCGGGCAAGTGCCCTTACGTTGACCAAGGACTTTGCTGGTCAGGCTGCTGTGAGCGGAATTCCGCTGTTGGCTAGGGATGTGGTGGTGTCGGATGCGGGTTGGGATGCTGCTGTGGCTGGGACGAAGGATCGTGATGTCAAGGACGAGTTGTGATTGACTGAGCCATGGTGGTGGGAAGAACAGCGGGAACGGGAAGATGCTGCTAGCAGCACGCGAAGCCGTCAGTCCTGCCTCGACCCGTCCCAGTGTGCGCAAGAGCAAGAAAGTGGGGACTCCTTTTGCATTATCTACCTACCCTATGCACCTACGCGATGAGCCCAATGCCGAAGAATGAAGTAATACGTATGTAGATACGTATCAGTTTTCTCTATGTAAGGATCTAATATTACAATACCTAAGCACCTAATACCTCAATACTCCGTACGTAGTATACGGGGTCCAGTACTATATGGAGTACGTGCTACGGATTATATGCAGTCAGCATGACATGAGCCAGGGCTGGTTCAAGCACCATAGATAGATAGATGGCTATGGCCAATCATAATTGTAGCTCTCTGGACAGAGTACAGAGTACTAGATGTGTAGTCCGTGGGTACTTAAATACTGGACAGCGATGCATCGATGCGTCTTCAATGCGCTCGCTGTTGGGGCACTTCGTATGGAGTACGGAGTACTATACCTGTAATTTCGTCTTTCATGTTTGACGCAAAACCGAACGCGGTCGCGTCGTGGGTCGTGTGATGATGGAACGCCTGCTTTCCCATCCAGGCAGGTACTTTACGCGTACTAATTAGATCAGTTGCTCGCTCGGGGGAAAGAAAGAAGCTGTGTCGCGACGCGACGCGACGCGGCACGGCACGGCGTCGAACATTGAAATAGACGAATTTGAAAAGTACCCAGGAGCACGGAGTTTATGAAGTCAATCAGAGCGACTGAAGTGGTATATAGTTCGTGAATATAAATGTCATATTTTAGATTCCCTTCCTGAGGCGATGCTGCACTGATTTGCCTTGCACTGAACTCAGCTACCTGCGTGTCATCAGTGAATTACCATTTTTCTGCGTACTAGTATGCGTATTTTGCCGCCCCCCTACCAGAAGCCGTTGCTTTGGTATGACAAATTTAACAGTAATGTACAAGAATGATATCCCAGAGTGGCACGCACACATGCACGCACACGCCATGTGTATGTGATGTGACGTCGAAAACCCTGCGTGTCCTCCAATTCATCTGCTTCCATTCCCCAAACGCCAGATTCCAATTCCGAGAAGAGCGAAAAAGAAGATGCTGTGGTCGTAAAGTAGTACATCGTTAGGAAAAGCACGAGTTTCATCTCACGGGCCCCAAATTGGCTCTCGTTTTGCATCGCTATGATTCTCGACCTAGGGATTTTCCGCCGGCTCTATTTGGTTGATGTGCTGTTCCCAAAGAACGAGAATGATTGCTGCTTCAACCAGCAATCCTGGGACTTGGAAAGAGCATTGGAGGAAACCTGGGCATACAAAGATATTACCCCATGGGATGCTCCGTGAACCTGGATTGAACCCATGGCAGCTACATCAGAGGTGCCTTCCACCCATGTTTTGTCAAGGCATGGTGTCCTGAGTACACAGGGAGAAGGGCACCACCACGGCAGGTTAGTCTGCATCCGCTAAATGTAAATTAGATCAATTCAGAGTCTTTCAAAGCCAGAAATTCCAGAATACAATATCATCTAAACTTCTCGGTAGCTTTGATTGCCCCCTCTGTGCCCGGGTTGCAGAAAGCTAGGAGGTTCCGCTTGATATTGCTGTTGGCCACCATAAGCGGCATATTGTTGCTGTGGAGGCTCATATCTCGTGCTCGTGATGCTGGGTGCGTAAGATGATTGCTGGTACGTTTGTTGACGATTGTACTCAGCTGGACTGGGACTGGCAGTTCCAGACATGAACTTGTCTGATGTAGAGACCGGGGCGACGGAATTAGAACGGTAGGTCGGAGGAGGGCTCAGTGGCACAGCTTGGAATGAGTCGTACTCGTTCCCGTTTGGAGCCATTCTTTGTGCACCTAGGTCCGAGTTGTAGGATTGATTCATGCCATTATTATGGGAATAGAGGCCGGCTTGGGGCGATAGGGGACCATTAGGGACACTGTTGTAACCGCCTCGCATTCCAACTGGTTGAGGCTCAAGACGACCCATCTCTAGGTCACCATTCGGGTTGGGACTGGTGTCTTCCACCCTTCTCTTCGTAGCCGTGTCCCAACTGGGCATGGGTGGAAGGCTGTCTTCATTGATTTTTCGGCTGGGATCATCAAAAGTCGCGAATTGAGGCGCACCATAAGCCGCTGGCGGGGGACCATAGGCCATTGGAGCAGGAGCAGGTTGATAGCCCCCGTATGGTGTTGGGGGCATCCTAGTATAATCGTCGTTATGTTTCGAACGGCGATCTTTACCACTCGAACCACATCCTGAGCAGCCACCACAGCAGCATTTACATAATGTAACACCGCAACAGAGGCATTGGACAACACACCAGAGGAAGGAGAGGAGGATGAGAGAGCCAATTACGATTCCTATAATGGCAGGCCATCTGTCACATGTTCAGCAAGCAGATTCCGAGAGGGGTAAATATATATAGATATTCATCAACGTACTTGCAATAAGCCTTGTCCATACATTTATCCCAGCTGGTAAAGGTGTCTGGAGCACTTTTTACTTCGTTTATTATGTCGGACATGATGGGCGAGCTTCTGGAAGATTTGGTGAAGATGAGTGTGGGAATGAAACTCCAAGGCTCTCAAGTAGAGATGAGATTGTCAGATGGGGCCGATATCAGCTAGTTCATCGGTGTAATCGTAATTCTATTCGTGTCAGGATGGTCGGCCGCAGGTGGTTGGGTTGCGAGTGTAGCGACAGGCGGGAGAAGTGAAGGGCCGGCCGGCGGACAGTGCACAACGTTGACGTTGAGGGGAAGAAGGAAGGCTGGCGATGAAGATAGGGTCTCCTAAGAGAAAGCGAGTGATATAGAGAAAAGAAGGACGGTGGATGAAGGAAGGAACGAAGAGAGTGGACAATGAGCTATTCCAAGCACATCAGACGGCGACGGGGTGGTGATAGTGGTAAACTTGGTGAGAGATCGAAGGGGATTGTGTAAGTCAAGGAGGCGGAGCAACAAGGTCCCAGGCTGAGTACTCCGTACTTCCCCCAGTTGTATTAACCAATACGAGAGGATGCCTCGAGTAGTAGTAACCCTTTACGGCTACTGCCACTATTGCCTGCTTGTCCGATTCACTACGGAGTACTCACCCCAGCACAGTTTGCCCTGGGGGCAGAAACTGAGGTACCAGGACGGAGTACAGGCTGCCCTTGACACTCTAGGTTATAGGGGACTTCCAAGCCTAGGACGGCCTGTTTTGGGCGTTCCTGGGGCCTCTGGCAATGGCAAGGCGAACAAGCCCTAAGAGCATTACAGGGGCATGGAGGGGCCTGGGGCGAGTTTGAAGAACGAATGGGCAGTGCCTCAGGTAGCCTGATGGACCCGCATTGGTCGATCCTCCCCCTTGCCCAGAGAATTCAGAGCATGCTGAAACACTGATCCTTGTCGGAGAACGCCAGGTAATTCATTCTTTGTTATTCCCCGAGCTTGAATGCTCTGGAGTCTGAACACATGATAATTAGTACTGACTGGTCTTGTACCAGGAGGGTGTAGCTAATACCTCTGGAACACTTCGTACTCGCATTTTCCAACTCCGTCGCGCGAATACGAGAATTCTTGAAAACGACTTGCTTGAGACTGAACCATCTTCAATAGGCGAAGAGACTCTCAGTGTCCACTACTATGAGATCTCATCGAACATACGAGCATAATCACACAGGGCCAATTTCCGTCACATCACACCACTGGTGATGTGAAAAAGTGCAGAAAGTCATCATTCTTGCCATCAATAAAAACCATCCAGGCTATGCCATATAATGCCAGCCACGACGAAATCCTGCCTTGCCCGGGGGTAATAGCTATTCATGCCAGTGGTCACATTAGTCGTACACAAGCTCCGCCCTTTTCCCTTTCGCAAGGTCCTTCTCCCAAACGCCCGTCTTCAACTCGAATCCAAGGTTTTGCCACCCAAGTAATCGTAACTATTTCGCTTTCAATCGAGCAGAGATGGTGGCCATCTCCTTCCCAACTCTATCCTTCAGGGCTTTCTAAACCTTGTTGGGAGGAGGTCCAGCAGGAGGTGAATAGACATTGTCGCCTCCTCGGTTGGTGTAGGCATTTTGAGGCGAGGTCATTTCGACATCAGCCTGACGATTGCCACCAAAGTAGCCTTGATTTTCTCCACCTCCGTAGTAACCGCCATAGTTTTGAGTCTGATTGTAGGTAGGTGGCGGGGGTGCCTGTTGCGTTTGGTAATTTGGGTTGTATTGGGCCTGTCCATGTCCAAAAGGTGTATTCCCAGCCCAGCCTGTACCATAGTAGGGTTGTCGGCCAGCACGGCGTCTTTTTCGCGCGCTAAAGCAACTGCGGCATTGATGTTAGCAAGAGTTGAGGACTAAAGTTGGACGAGGACTTGCCTGCACAGGAAGAAGAGGATCAATGCGCCCAAGACGATGAGGCCGAGCGCAAGCCATCTACCCCAGCTGTTCCAGGTGGAACGACAACGATAGGGTTGTCCGAGGGAGTTGTAACATCTGTTCATGGTGAAGAATATTAGTCCGAGGGTTGGTTCGCAGTGTAACTGGTGATGTAGATTTCCCTTGGATTGCTTGGATTGCTTGATGGAGCTGCTCCAAGAGAGACCAAGCGGTGCAATGAAGTTGAGGATACTGGGGAATATATAAAAGCGAACTTACATGTCGTAATATTGCCGTGCGACAAGAGTCATGGCGTCGTCAGATGGGCGTTAAGATTGGGTACGGAGTAGTGTTGGTGATGTCAATACGCAAGATGGATGAGATCCAAGAACTTGCAGACGAGTTTGAGGAAGATGTAGGTGCCAAGGACCGGGTCTGGTGGATCAATAAATGGGTGAGTGTGGCGAGGATATGTCGATAATGCCAAATGTATGAGGCTGTGAGATGGTGGTTGGATCTTCACAAGGCTTGGATTCTGCGATCGTGTGGAACTGAAGTATTTGATGGAGAGTCTGGGGAGAAGGGTTGTAGATGAGGAAGAGGATGTATGTATGCGCCACTTGATGGGATAAAAGTGCTCAGTGCTCAGTGCTCAGTGCTCGCATCCTCAGACGAACAACATCCGTTTCCGAGCGCTGGACGATGGATGACTGGAGGATGGGAAGAGGCGCAGGCGCAGGCAAAAAGCGCATCATCAGCCTAACTGCCCGATGCGACCAGAGGAAAGAGCAACCCGCCAGCCTACAACAACACCCAAGACCTGCTCATCCACATTTCGTCACTGGTGGCGGAGCAAACGGGATACTATTGGCCTATACACAGGCACTAACGGGCGCTAAGCCCTGGGCATTTGACACTGAGTTCTTGACACTTGTTCAAGGCACTAGCCGGAACGGTTTGCGCTGGTGCCGAGCACTTCCCAGGGGAGTATTTGATATCAAAAACCCAGGTCAAACTCAGTGTGCTATAAACCCTGTATGCATTTTTGCTAATTAATGAAGGCTTTGTTTGTACAGGCCATCCTGAGCCAACTCCTTTGCTGAAATGAAACAACCACCCCAACGAACAGCAGCCGCCATCTCGCATGAATCATGACATTCCGTACAGGGTTAAGCCCTTCCAAGCCTTGGCATCACCTCGCTCCTTCCCTCCTTGCCTTGTTCCGTGATGCCGTGCCTGGAGGGCTCCTTCCCAGGTCTCCCCCGACGTGATGCACCAGAAGGCGATGCTCTTGGCTACGCGTCACTTTCCACCAAAGGTTGCCATCCAAGACCCCAGTAACGACTCTTCGAACCACGGGTGCCACCTCGGTTCCCCCATGCTTCCATCATCATCATCATCATCATCATCATCATCATCATCATCATCATCAGGTCACCTGACCTTACCGTATTAGGTTCCGTGCTGCGGATATCCCGGCATGAGTTAGGAGTACAGCCTCACTTGCCCCTCCACAATCTGCGTATCTGGCGTACTATAGTTTGCGTATGCTTACTCCCCGCTGACGACCAAAATTTGTGTACAGTGGATCCAAAGGTTGTGCTTTAATGGTGATTCGTTTGTTGATATGTCCAGAAGGTAGATTTCCAGAAGCGCCGTAGAACAATTTCAGTGAAGAAAGAATAGACGAATACTCGGAGATGAACAAATGAACAAGCCAAATAACAAAGTGTTGTCTTTATTTCCCAGACCTGGCAACAAGCCACTGGAGCACAGCCTCCAGGTTGGTTTCCTCCTTGGCGCTGATTCCGTAGCAACTAATTTCACGGTGCACAATGGTTTTCAGGTCGAGCTGATCGATGAGTTCGTCCACGGACAACTTGGCGGCCAGGTCAGACTTGTTACCAAGGACAAGGAGTGGAATGCCCTCGAGTGTTGACTTTGATAGCAGAGCATGTAGTTCCTCTTTGGCCACGGGGATCGCATCGCGATCTGCTGCGTCTACCACGAAGACTATCGCGTTGACTCCTCGGCAGTATCGCTCCCACATGGTTCGGAATCGCGGTTGACCCCCGAGATCCCAACACTTGATGGAAACATGGCCTTTATTGACTTCTTTCTTATTGAAAGCCACTGTTGGCAATGAATCGCTTGCAAATTCGTTTCCCTTGAGTCAAATACTCAGTCAGAAATGCTCCAGAGGCTTAAAAGGGGGTGCCTACCGCAAGGACTCGGACCAGGCTTGTCTTGCCAGCATTTTGCAGCCCGATAATGGTGACATCCATCTCGGTGGCCCAGAACATCCACAGGAGCCAATCCCACAGCCAGGTGAACAAACCTGCCATCTCAGTCGACTCTATTGACACCAGGACTTGATGGTTCTACTCATCCGTCTGGCAGTTGTTTGGGTTGAATCCTGGGTATTGATAATTATTATTGGCTTGCGTGCGCTGAGAGCTATGATAACGGTGGCCTTCGAGATTGTGGTGGTCGTCCAGGGAAACACTCGATGAAACTAACTAGGCCACAGGCAAAGGATGGGGATAAGTGAGTATGATGCAACCTGGTGTAGCGATACCCCGGCACTCGCGTCAGTAGTCAAGTAGCTAGGCGTGCAACCGAACTGGCATTGGCTGGATTCAGGATGCCGATATCTTGATCGGTAGTGACACTCCAAGCCAAATGCCAGAAGCTTCCTGGGGCAGGGTCACGCTAACTGAAACAGGTTAGTCTGCTAGCAAAACTCAATTCTCATTTCTAGAGTCACGTGCTCCGCGCGTACACCTTCCCTACCCCGTCTCGCCTTGCCTTTGTCCACTCGCGCTTGCCTCCAGCCTTCGTTGACTCTGACCCCCTCCCAGAGTGTGGGAAACCTGAGACAACTTCAGGCACATACTCCATACATTACAACGAGTTATGTACGCCTTGGAAATCATACTCTGACCTGGTTAGGTCTCTGTTCCTGTTATCTTCAACACTCCACAAGGCTGTGAGCTTTCAATACCCGCACTATCCTTCCCTTCCTAGGTCTCGCCAATTTTAAGGAGCCTTCTGAACGGACCAGAACCATCGAAAGTTGTCCCGAGGTCGATTTTTAAAAGCGTTCCAGCAATTGTCAATTTATATCGGCTATTTGACTTTGTCACTAGCATGGCAATACAGTGTAAGATCACAGTTCCCCGGCAATGATATATCTTAAATGCTCTTGAGCGCCCATCATGGCTACTCGTTCAAGGCATGGCTGCATCGATTGCAAGCGTGCAAAGGTCAAATGCGATGAGATTCATCCATCATGCGGTACTTGCAAGCGCCGCGGCCGCCAATGTAGTGGCTATGCCCCAGTCGCGAAAGCCCACAAGGCTCGTGCATCCCTGAGTGGGCAAACCCCTTCCAACAGCGCTGCAAGTCCCCAATTGAGCGCGACACCCGCCGAAGCTCAAGTGAACGGGGTCGGCGAAGGTCCTACCCAAGTTTCACCTGCTGTTGGCAGTCCGATGGTTACAGATAGTCTGTCTCTCACTCCCTTTTCACCATTCTCGACAGAAATAGCTCCGACTCCAGTACCCCAACTTTTCAAAACAATGGCAAATATTCCTCCAGGGACTGTGCATCCCTCGGATGAGCCTTTTATCGAAGTCTACTTTACCCGTCATCCAACCGAGCTGGTGTTTGGTAGCGAATTCGTCAATGAGATGAACTCCTGCGTACTCAAAGTCTTTCAAAATAGCCCAATGGCAGTGGGTGACTCCCTGTCAGCGATTGGCGAGGCATATCTGAAGGACCATAAATCACAGGCTATGGTACCGGTCCCGAATCGGAGAGCTAGAATCCTAGCAAGATTACGCAACTTGGATTCTCAAGGGGTGAGTTTGGAGCTCTTGTTGACAGTTATGCTAGGTTTGTGTGCAGTAGAGGTAAAATCAACCTTCATCCACATCTCCCTCCAAAAGAACTGACGCGGCCTTAGCTCATTGATACAAGCGAAAAGCCGGAGAAGATGTCCGCTCTCCCATCACTATTGGATAATCTTTCCATGATGCTGGACCATCACATAAACCGTGGTTTTGAACTAACGCAGCTATCAAAGTATTTCGTTCGCGCCTTAGCGAGGCAAGATATGATGATCTCATTAGTCAGATTTCACCGTCCTCGTATTCCTACAGCTTACTGGCTTGATGAACATTCCAAAAAGCATGCCGACCGTTTCATGGGTTACACCGGAACCTTGATGCCCATCCTGGGCGATCTCTGCGCTCTTGCTGAGGATCTCAGGACCCCAATACCTGACGCTCTCCTTAGCCCTGACTCTGAGGACCTTATCTTCTCAATGCCACTTTCTGACCCTATCATTTTGGTCGAGCGGGCAGCAAAGCTACAGTCACAGCTCGAATTATGGCACCCTGCCGTGGACCCGACACTATCATTTCAATCTTCGCGGAAATTCCTGATGCACGCAAATGCCTACCGAAGCGCCGCACTTCTTTACCTCCACAGGCTCATCAACCCTGCTGGAAGCTCTGTGGAGGCAGATCAAGCTGCATTGATCATGGCATACGAAGTCATGGTGCACACTAGTGGCGAAGATGACGACTTAAAAATGTCACTTTGGCCTATATTCTTGGCTGCATGTGAAGTGAGCAATGAAGCGGATCGAATGACTGCGAGCTATATGCTGGGGGCAGTTTGTCGCGCACGTAAAACAGTAACAGCTACCCGAACACGAGCTTTTGTCACCAATCGAGTCTGGAATGCCAGGGACAATGCCATAGACTGGAATTGGATGACACTAAGCGAGCAGTATCCGAATGACCTGCTCCCTATTTGAAGTTTGGTGTATTTTCCCCTCCACCTTACGCTGCCACACAAATCTGATCCGGGGGCAGTTTATTCTTGAGAGACACAAGCCTTTTGTGAGCTAAGTGTTCAAGATGGCATCAATATCTTCAACGTCTTGTAACAATTGCTCGTCACTAAGCCGCGGCCCTACAAGCTGAAGAGCCACTGGAGCACCAGCCATCAACTCAGGATCATCTAATGTCGATCAGCCACACAATCATAAGAGATCACCAGGGTACGAGTACAAGATGAAATGCGGGCTTGTACTCACACAGTTCTTGTACCATCTTATCAAGATCATGCATCGGAACGAATTCCTCGTCCACAGGATCCAACTTTGGATCAGCTGTACTGTACGGAATCACCACAGCCGGATACTGGTCATTCGGTATTGGTTTAGCTCTCCCCAAGAGTGCGAGGGAAGGACACTCACATCAACTGCATTCCATGCAACAGTGTACATATCGTTGGTCCACTCGCCTGGTCGGACTGCCGTATGAGGGCCCGCTGGGGCAAGCGCAATATCAATGCCAGCTGTTTGCCAGCTGTCAAGCATTTGCTTCTGTATCATCAGCTTTCTGGCATTCAGCGCCCAAGCCTCTTCATGAGTCTTTCTCGGGATACTCCAGAACCCGATGGCCTCCACAGACGGTACCACGGGTTCATCTGCCTTCTCAAGCTGACCCCTTGGGTACGAAAGACCATCCAATGTGAAGAGCTCCTTTGTCACTTTTCTGATCTCATTAAAATCTGGCGGTGTAAACTCCTTGACCACAAAACCGGCTGTTGTGAGCTTTTGCACGGCTTCACTGATTGCCCTACGCACGGGTGGATGTGGTGTCAACCCACTTTTGCGGATCACCCCAACAATCGGTCTTCTCGATTTTGTTCCTCTTTCCATGACCTCGGGAATAACAGCCGGGTCAAAAAGCCAGGGTTTCGCATCTCGGACCACTCGAGTCAGAAGGCGAAGATCTCTTACTGAGTTTGCCAGGGGGCCGCAGACGGCTGGAACGCCCGTGTTTGCCCCAACCCAACCAGAAGCGGCATACCCTATCATTGGAAGAATTCCAAAGGAAGGCTTGTATCCATAGACACCGTTCGCCGCCGCGGGAATGCTTGCACGAGTCAGTTCCAAGAAAATTCGATGCGTATCATTAATATTACCGGATCGATCCTCCTACGTCTGTGCCGATACCAATGGCGGATCCCCTGAAAGCCATATTTGAACCTTCACCGCCGCTGCTACCTCCACAAGTCAGATGGCCGACGACAGGGTTTTTGGTTTGACCAAAGACATTGTTGTGGCTTTCAGCAACCAACATTGTCTGCGGGGTATTCGTCTTCGCCAGAACGACAGCCCCTTGAGACTTCACAAGTGCAATAAGCGGGGTGTCGAATGTCGATGCATCAAAAGTTCTTGATATATATCCATTACTTGCATCGTAGCCTTTCAAGTGAAAGCATTCCTGCAGCTTCATAAGCCATTCCCCCATACAGACTGTTCAAAGATTGTTCAACTTACCTTGAATGTCATTGGTAAACCATGCAACGGCCCAACCGTCTTTCCAGTCTCCTCAAAGACCGCGTCCAACTTCTTTGCATCCTCAAGGGCATCGGAGAAGCTTATTTCAGTGAGATTGTTGCAGAGCTGGTGCCCAATCGCAGCGCGTTTTGCAAATGCAGTTACAACTTCTACTGTCGAGTATTTGCCCTCCGAGATTGCGGTAGCCAGGGAGGTGGCGTCATATTCCTCACCTGTGATTTTCAACTCCCTCTCAGATAGAATGCCAGAACTCGCGGCTACAGGTCGAACATCGACTGCTGTCTCGGGCGGAAACTTTTCTCCCGACAAAATCCAATCCTTCGGAATTCTGCTTGCTTGTTCAGCCTTCTTTGCGGCGTGGATCTTTTGCCAGAGTGTCCCCTCAGCTGGATTCGGACCTTTCGCAATCATCGTACGTCCAACTTTCCGTATATATTACTTTGAGTACCTACGTCAAAGATATGTAAAGGACTGATATTAAGGGGAGGTGATTGGACTTCTTAAGCATGCCGTTGGCGTCCGCACTGCGAGATCAAGCTTGGTTTAGTTGAATAATAATAATCTGACATTTTAGTTAGATCACTGCAGGGTTTTCCACCATCCTTGGGATATCTGCTATTATTCAAAAGACCAGACCTCGATTGATCCTAGGCACCGACGAATCGGGCCCGACACCAATGGCAAGCCGCAACACCAGAAATAATCTATGTCAGCAAGGGTATTTCTCTCCATGGGTTTCAACATCAGCAAAAGATAGCGTATCACGAGAACATCAAGGCAAGTTTGCCCCTCTAGGCGGGGAACTTTCTTAAATCGAATGAATTGGAGAGTTGCCCATATTGGGGTTTGGTAAGGTGATCGCCTGCCACGCTATCAGTTGCTATCGCTCAACGCCTCGGTACCCCACGGTAAAGGCACAACCGACTCCAGTGACGCTTCCTTGTCTGCCACGAGTCAACATGTGCGAACTCAGATTGTTCCTTTCTGATTCTCTGAATCGTGGGCCGACCAGAATAACCACTCTAGCCTCACCGCAGATCTCCGAGTCCCCCATGCCTCAAATTAGGGCATATGTGGTGGAAAACATTCCGCTTTGCGTGTAAATGAAGTGCCGAAAAGCGACCCAAGGACTCTTGTTTAGTATTGAGAATCAATCAAAAGTGCCAGTGAGCACTAAAAACGGCTATCAAAAGTTGTCAATGATGGAGAAGATATAATCGTCTGCCATCAATTTACTTGTGCTATGAATTTTTCAACGCTTTGCTAAGCGGCCCATGGGCAATAGCGTTGATGCTGATTGCTCACAATCAATGGACAATTTAGCTTCGATGGGTGAATAGATTTACAAAACACTATTCAACCCGCAGGCTCGTTCGATTGCATGCCCACGAAAATGGAACCACCCCAGCTTTAGCCTTTACAAGACGAGCATAAGAGCCACGCAGCGTTGAGACACGTGATGACCCCTGTCTATCGTATCCTTTCTAGATAAGACACAGGGGTCATAGCCTTCCGGCGGCTACGAAACCCTGATCTTCTTCCCAGGGCCGGCGCACTAGCACTACAGCGGTATACCCGATTCTGATAAAGGACTTTGAACTGACGGACATGGCCTCAATTCCTGCAGTCAGTATGATAATTACCAAGATACGAACAGGCGATCCTTACTTGTTTAAGAAGGAGCCTTATCTACTTCAAGCCATTCTCGGTAGTACCTGCACCTACAATCTCCTACCTGAACAGACGCCCATAGGACATATCCTACCTGGTGTGCTGATACTACCGGGGTTGTCAAGGATTGCATGCGCCATAACCGGCACATATAAGAGGTGCTCTGCCTGCGATGATGCTCGCAATCATGCGAGTCGATAAATCTCAGGTTCACATTCCACAAAATGGCAGACATCGAAAAGGAACCCGTGCGAACGACCGAACCGGTGGTTGAAATCGGAGTTGGAGATACTACAAGTGTCAAAAACACATCCAGGACTCAGAAACTCCTCTCATTTTTGACCGAGCAGAAAAATGACCCCAATATCCTCGGCAAGGAGCTTTTAAAGAAAGCTCTGGAGTATGATCCAGAGCAGCTTGAACGCGATTCGATCAAGGTTCGCCGGAAGTTGGACTTTATAGTGATTCCTATGGTATGATCTCCTTACCTTTCATCTGATGTCATCCATTACTAAGAGACTCTACACACAGATGATGTGTACCTATATGTTGAGCTTCCTGGATAAACAAACGCATGTCTAATCCTGAGCAACTAAGATGATATCTTTACTGTGTGTCTGATGCTGACCTTGATCGCTGCAGTTTGAATTACTCCAATGCCTACGGCCTTCAAGAGGAAACACATATGACTGGTGATGATTACTCATGGGTGGCTTCTGCCCTATACTTTGGATGGCTGTTTGGAGCATATCCTTGGAATGTTATTTTACAACGATATCCCATTGGTAGACTCATTGGCGGTATGCTGTTCGTGTGGGGGGTGATTTGCCTGCTTCAGGCTACCGTAACGAACTTCGGTGGCTTCTTCACAATCCGATTCTTCCTTGGTTGGCTGGAGGGAGTCGTATCCCCGGCATTTATTCTGTTGACGTCTATGCTCTGGACCCGCGAGGAACAAACCTTCCGGACTTGCCTCTGGCTTTCCACAAATGGCGTCTCCAGTATCATCGGTGCCCTCCTGGCTTATGGAGCCGGCCATGCAGAGAACCTGGCAGTTTCGAATTGGAAGTTGATATACCTGGTCAGTTCTTTGTCTTGTTTGAACTTCTCATGAAGTCTAACGGTTGGCTCAGATTGTGGGAGCAATAACATTTGTATGGGGCACCGTCATTATCCGCTACCTCCCGGACGGCCCCCACAATGCCAAAATGCTGACTGAGTATGAACGCGTGGTGGCTGTGTGGAGGGTGTCCAAGAACCAGATGGGTATCAAGCAGCCCAAGATCAATCGAGCTCAAATCAAGGAAGCTCTGCTCGATGGGCGGACCTATCTGCTGCTTGCGATGGGAGCTTGTACGGGCATTCTCAATGGAAGTGTTGCCAACTTCGCTTCCAGCCTGATCAAAGGCTTTGGATTCGATGCCCTGAGGACTAGCTTGCTCCAGACCCCAGGCGGTGTGTTTGAAGTCATCGGGTGTGTTTTCTTTGGCTGGCTCTCAACCAAGAAGAACCTTCTTGGGTTTTCCATCATAGGTATGCTTCCCGCGTCGAAAGGTGGCTATCAATAACCCTTACTGATACGACGCGACAGTATCCTCCCTCCCTGGAATTGCTGGACTAATCGGGCTCTTGACGATCGACATCGAGCATCGCTACGCCCTAGTCGCCTGCTGCTGGTTACAATTCGTTCTCGGCGCCCCGTTGGTGCTGGGATGGACACTCCCTGGAGTAAACACAGCAGGGCACACGAAAAGAGCGACGGTGATGGGGCTGTTCTTCATTTTCTTTGCGGGTGGCAACATTGCAGGGCCCCACATGTTCTTGCCCAGGGAGACACCACGCTACTTTTCCGCCATTCGAGGCCTGCTGGGCACGTACTGTGCTTTCATCCTCCTGCAGGCCATCTACACCGCTTGGGTCTACTACATCAATAAATCAAGGGATCGGCAAGGCCTGCACGCCGAACGCCAAGAGGAGGAGCTGATGGAGGGCTTCGATGACTTGACTGATAAGCAGAACATCCATTTCAGATACAAGGTCTAGACTGACTATCTCAACTGAGAACGAAGTGTGAAGCATGAAGCATAAAGGCGGGTGTGGCCTGCGGCCTAAACTGGTAAACGGCAACGGCACGTTGGGAATAGAAGAACGGACATGTGAGTTGCAGGTCTAAAGCATCTTTATCTATTTGGCGAGGGATACTCAAGAGCGGCCATTCAACTACACTAGCTAGTTCATACATAGTATATTAGGCTTCTCAATAAATTGAATGGTAGCTACCAAATGCTCACTTCGATCCACAATTGCGAACGCTTTTGCTGCGAAGGAGATGTACCTGTGGAGTCGTAATGTCATGGTTCGCCCGGAGAACAACGGGCCTAAACAGTGAACTGAAGGCTTCTCGGTAGCAAGTAAACCAACTACACAATGCGATAACGATTGTCTAACCGAGGTCGAAGACTGAGCCCCTAAAATCCACAATACCGAGTGTCCTCAAAACATATCTCGCTCGCCTCCCACGTGCTCTGGAGTTTGGTTTGGGAGCAAGCCCACAAGGGATCTTCGATGTACAACCAAGTTACAGCTGCCCATTTCTCTCAAGGAGAGATGACTTTGGTACAATTCAAGTTCTGTTGAGCAGAGTTCAAACCCAGCACAGCATAGGAACAACAGGGCCCTTCTCTAAAAGTATTCCCCATTCTTGATGATGTCTTCTTCCCAGCCGATGCAGTCACGAGCTGTGTCTTGATAATCATCATAATCATCATAGTCAGAATGCTGCCTGTAGTCTTCAAGGATGTCGGACAGATTGTCTTCAACCGGGCCGACAACCCATCGATCCACTTCATCGTCATACACCATCCCATCGTTACTTCATGGAGATGACGTCTTCATTCTAGTTATATATGTAGTCGTCGATGACTTCCTGATGCCAGGGACTCAATGCTTTGCGCGAGTCTTGCGGCTTGTAATGTTTCCCCTTAGCGGCTGCAATGCGACCCTTGGTGGTTTCCCGAATGAGGCAGCGCCACATGGCTTGAGAAGGCAGCTTCAGTCCCTCGTTGTAGATATCCCATAGACAGCCTAAGACGGTTACATTCTGTACGCAATACCGGATAATTTCACTTCGCAAAGGCCGCTCGTTGAGTTCTTCATAGTCACATCCGACTTTTGTCATTGACCATTTGTATTTCTGCTCCCCCGATAGTTTACTGTGATTGTGAACGCAGCTATCAAGGGTGGCAAAGTACTTCCTCCCTTTTTTTCGGAGAGCCAGCTCCATGAGTTGAACATCGGTGATGCCATCGACGGAAATTTGGAAAAGATTGAACAGGGCATCGGAATATTTCTTGACATCGAAGATGACCTTTGGGATAGTGGACTCTAAGATACTTTTCAGAGAGTTGCCCCTGTCGTCAGTCGTGGTGAAAGCCTTGCCTTTGAGGACCTGGACATCGACCGAGTAGACCTTGTTTGTCGGACGAACGTAAATCGAGATGAGTGAGATCGACCCGTAGCGTCCCAAATCGATGCCTTCTATGCCCATATACAATGAAGGGGGCTTCGCAGAGTGATTCAGCAATTCCGGTAATCTTCTGGCAAGTGCCGAAGTTGTTGTGATCAGCTCAGTTTCTCTTTCTGTTGGCAGGGCTGCTCAGCCTTCATTGCAACCCTTGAGCCACACTCTGTTCCTACTGCACAAGGTCCTGGTCAAAACACTGAAGATAGAAACTGGAATTTTTAATGAAGATTTGTGCTTGTTTAACTTTACAGCACCTGTCTTTTGCAGCCCGAATCAGACCGTGCCATATGCCGCTGGGCCCAGAATGCTTGAACTGGGAGGACCTGGATATGGTTGTGTACCTTCAAGAAGAGCTTTTCTGATTGAGTGCAAGGCCTCCGCAATCCCGAGCTCAAGGAAAGCTTGCTTGAGCGGCATTCCTGCCTGCGCATTCGTCATGATTTTGTGCAAGATCGATCGCCTAATTCCCAATTTCTGCATCACGGCCACCACACTCATACAATACAATGCCATATAGCGGTCCATAGATGCGGCATTGAACTCTTTGATCTTACTCCAAGGACGTCGGCGAACGATTTCCCCCATGGCTCTTCCTCCTGCGAGTTCCGCCATAATCTTGAACGTGTCAACAACCACCTTCCGCGCCATTTTTTGAGAGAAGAGTGGTTTCCAGGTGCGATGCATGGCCTCAAACTCTATGGCAATTGAGTTGAAGCTCTCCTTCGGGCAGTGCCCGTAGTACCGCAGGCAGTGGAAACCTTGAATACCGAACCAGGCGATTTGCTTGTGCAGCACCGCTATGGAGATATTGAGCATGGCTCCCATTTCACCCAGAGTTTTCTGCCCGCTCGCAAGTGCGTGGATCACTGTGTCGATTCTTGAGACGTTCTCGTAATGCTGCGATAGTGTAAGGGTGTGATGTGGCCGCTGTTGTTGTTGGTGCCCGTGGTTTTGCTTCTCGAGCTGTGACGGTTTATGTTCCATTGGATTATTTGTTGGGGCGCTCATGATTGTTGGATTGTTGTAGATTCGAAGGGGGAATGCTGCTAAATAGTGTTTCCCCAAATGTCGACTTCTTCAGCGATATTGTTGCGTTTCAGCTGAGTGGTAAATTATTCGTGGTGGTATCTGAAGATTCTCAGCTTGCTTGGATTATCATGGGTAGATTTCCATTCATGTACTATGTGATGTGCAAGATGCGCTTCTCTAGACATTGCCATATCGGCCTCATATAGCTCCTTCTTTGTTGTGATGTTTGCGCTCTGTATCCCAGCACCCGCGTTTGGTCTCATAATTCACTCCAGAACAAACCAGAACTTATTGGAGCCGAACAAAGGCTCTTGGATTTCCTCTTCCTAAAGCTAGCTCTTCTTGGAGAACTTGTGAGGTTTTTGAGATGTTTCGGATAGAAGTCTGGCAGAAGGTGCAGGTGGGTAGAGTTGGCTAAGTTAGTTGGGTTTGAGTAACAATAAAGAGCCTTGGTTTTCCTTTCCTCTCTAGTATTGCCAAAAATATGGATTTGAGAGACATCTAGAGAATACAACTGCAATTTTGTTTTATTTTGTGGTCTAGGTCCACAAAACATTAATATTCTCATGGTCTGTCTAACTGGGGCAAGGCTAGTGACAGTAATACGTGGCGGGGGAGTCCAATCAGCTTCCTTTCTAATCTTTACGACCACAATAGAGGCCAAAATTTTAAGATAAACCCAAACGTAGTTTCAACGCTAGGAGACGCACATAGGTTACTTTGAAACAGAGGAAAGGTAGGTAGATTGATCAGTAATTCCGTCATATTGATTCTTATGTGCCAATTGAGACCGTGCTAGGGACAAAACTTGGGATGCTCTGTCCCATACTGAGCTTGTAACCTGTCTTAGAGAGCTAGCAAGGTCGCGCCATCATGTAGACTACCCTCAAGCATCCTCCACCTGGGTCACGGTGTTAGCCTTCTTCTCAGTGACCTCAACGTGGCTCAAAATGCCCTTCTCCTTCATTTCAGCGTTGGCAATATCAGCCACGTCAACAGCATCACCATCAAAGTATTTCGCAATTTCTTCCATAGGCGTGTATCGGGTTTCGACGATAAGGAAGTAAACGATGAGGACTTCAAAGGCGAGGAATACACAGTAGAAGAGGTAGTACTTCCAGTGAAGTGCTTGTAGGGCGATAGCGTTTATATACTGGTTGAAGAAGAGCGCGGCACAGACACAGAAATTCAGCCAGGTGAAGCCCTTAGCTCGCAGACCGTAGGGGAGAATCTCAGTGGTGTAGTTTGCCATAAGGCCAGACCTGAAGAGCAAATGTTAGATATTTCACATTAACAATAAGATCGGGAGGAGAAGGAACATACTTGAAATCATAGCACAAGCCATACGCAAAGATCATGAAGACAAACCCATAACCTAGACCTTTAGCTGGTGCAATTGCATATCTGGCCGAGATAATCGTCCAAATAGTGAAAGTCACCAGAGTTCCTATAGTCGATACGAGATAGATGGGGCGTCTTCCGAACTTATCAATGTAGAAAGAAAGTGCAATATTCTCAATGAGAGCTTGCGATTTCATGCCAGCATTGATCCCGAGTTGAGTCTGTGCATCTGTAATACCGATGTTGTCCATGACTTGCTTCAGATAATACGAAATGAGTCCATTGCCACTCCATTGGGAGAAGAAACCAATCGCAGTAATGATACCGATTCTCTTCCTGTTGCCTTTCGTTTTCACAAAGTCGACCCATCGAGTTTGTCCACTTTCTCTATCGGCATCAATGGCTGCTCGGATCTCGGCATATTCCAGTTGGACGAATTCATCCTCGATATCTCCCTCGGCGTGGTACTTTGCAAGGACTCTGAGAGCTTTGTCATGCTTGTCTTTCATCATGAGCCAACGTGGGCTTTCTGGCATAAACCAGATCATCCCGACAATGACGACGGTGCAGATCGCTTGTAGCAAACTAGGAAGTCGCCATGACCAGTCACTCTAAATTGAAGCCTTCTGTTAGTCTGGGACGAGACATACTATGTAAAGAATTTCGCCTTACCTTGATTTGTAGGGTGCCATACGTGACCCACGAGGCAATGAAAGCTCCAGAATGATACGAGGCTCCACTCAAGGTGACGAGAACGGCTCGATCTTGCGGATGGGAGATCTCGGCAATCAACAACGGAGCAGAACCAAGCACGATGGTATCTCCAAAGCCCAGAGTAAGACGGGCAGCAACGAACATGCCAAAGTTCTGGGCTCCAGACTGTAGACCGACGGCAATCAACATGATGAAACAGCCGATGACAATACCAGATTTGCGACCAAAGTAATCAATAATATAGGGGTTGAAGAACAAGCCACACAGGGATCCCAGACTCATCGACGCATTGAAAAGACCAAGAATTGATCCTTTGGGATGGTTGAAGTATTCCTGCCAATAAGACAAGCTCTGAAGACCGTTCATCATCGAACCGTCGAAGCCATTTGCGGTGTTGGTAGCGATAAGAATGACAATGTAGATGTAAAGGGTTCTCATGTGCCTGCGCTTCCACCATGGCAGGCGAGGGAAGGTCCTCCCTGCGAAGAAGAAGTGACCCTTTGGTGGCTTTACCGGCTTCATTGCCTGGGAGTGTCGAAGGGTTGGTGGACGGAGTCCCATGATTATTGAGGATCTGAGGGTCCTGTATGCCCTCAATCTAGAGCTAGGAAATGAAAATTGTAGATTTTTGGATATCACAATAACCTCGCCATGGCGGGAATTCGGGGCTCTATTTGACTGATTTCATGATGCGCTGATCAACTACTCTATACAGAACGGGTGGAGCATCGGGTCCGGGGTTTCTCCGCCCTGTCTCCATGCCCTCTGATATTTGCCTGAATATGCGGCTGTGGGGTAATTTTGCCTATCAGATGAAAGGATTCACAGTTCTCTACGATAGGCCCACTGTGGTTAGAACTCACGACAAATATTCCTTGGCCACACGCCTTTTCACACAATTCGGCAAATGCATTAACATCAGGTCTGCCAAGGAGTGCGTCTTCCGAGTGGCCAGAGCAGGTAGTGTCTGGCTGAAGGATTTACCAAGCCTGTGGCGCATTTTGACCACCGCCCAGATTCCTCTTTCAGATCATCATAGACCCTCCTAAGCCAAAGCGCTTGTCGGGCTTGATAGACCTTGGCCTTACCAAGTAACCTGATGGTAGGAATTCATGCCTTTTCTTGAACTGCCTTTTCTCATTGTTTAGGCAAAATGGAGAGATCGCACTCGACGTTCATCAAAATATGGCCATCCAAGACCACAGTACCAAGATGATCCGACCACTGCCCATGCTATCCCGTAGTCAACTTTGGTGAAGCTTATTCCTTTTCTATTTAGCCAGACCTGCAGGAGCTGTGTCTACGCTCCCCATTTATGGCAAATGCTCTCAGCTTATCATGGTATCAAAGACGGATGTTAACCTCCGACTCATTTATTGTGGAGCTAGTCTACCGAAGCTTCGCCAAAAAGGCGAGATCAGTGGTCAACATTGACCCTGATTAGTCCACTTTGAGGTCTTGGAAGCGTACTTCAGCCGATTGACTCTCCGCCAACGCAAATATCCCCACAATAGGTCCAACGAAATCAGGGTCTGTCAACTCCTGCGTATCGACTGAGGCTAAAGGCTCCCAGGCGGCAGTTTCTTCGGCAGAGTTTCTGTACGACAGCAGATATTCTTGCTCGGTGTATTCAAATCTCAGATCAAGACTATCACCAATCTTCAATTCCTGCTTTGTGGTCTTGTGAATTTTCTGTGCGTTGTTCCGCTCTTCGAAAACGACCGCGCCGACCTCGGTGTCATAAAAGATTCTTATGTACCGATGTTCGTCCTTGTACAATGCAAGCCCAGCTTTCACCTGATTTGATTGGTTGAGCCCGACGACAGAAACTGTAGAGGCGCCCTCCAGTGTACGTTGACGTTTGCCGATGAACGTTGGCGAATCGGTTGGATGCGACAAATCGATATTGTTTGCCTTGAGAGTAATGTCTTTTCCATCGCCTGAGATGGTATATTTGCTCAAGTCTGCATCTCGAATATAAACGAGGTCCACTAGTGGCTTCGCAGTAATGCCAGAGGTTTGGTCCTGTACGGAAAGACCTTTCGGGTTCGATTTGACGAGCTCCAATGTTGGCCATTGGCCCTCAGCCCAGGTGCCGGGGGTAATGAAGGTCTCCCTACCCATGATAAACCTCCCCCCTTTGTCTTTGCGAATACCCAGACACACACCCCACCAGCCACCCTTTTTGTCCTGAAACATATCGCAATGTCCAGTATAGCGGATATACTCACCAGTTCCTTTTGCGGTCAAGATTGGGTTATTGGCAAATGATTCATACGGGCCCCAAATGTCGGCTGATCGTGCGACCGTGATCATGTGTCCTTCATGGGTGCCTCCCTCAGAGATCAAGAGATAAAACCATCCATCTCTCTTGTAGAGATGCGGTCCTTCTGGGTATATCCCACCAGTACCATCCCAGATCTTCTTCTCCTCTGAAAGTTTCTTTCCGGTCTTGAGATCAACCTCAAAAAGGTGAATTTTGGTCATCGGTCCAGGGGCTGCGGAGCCATGGATATAACTCCGGCCATTTTCGTCAAAGAAGATACTCGGATCAATACCCCTGAATTCGAAGTAAACTGGGTCGCTCCATGTATCAGACCAGATATCCGTTGAAGAGACAATGAAGTTCTCGCTAATGTCGCGGTTTTCTCCTTCTGGGTGTATGATATTAGTGCAAACGACGTAAAAGGTTCCTTGGTTATATCTGATGGTTGGGGCATATAGACCACCCGTTGCCAGCATGACATCGCCGTTTTTGTCTGGTGCATTTATTCTCGTATCAGACAAGCGGAGGCTCATCTGAGCCTGCCTGTTAATTGCATTTCCTATCCAGACAATCGTCAGTGTCTCTCCTCACGATCGCGTTGAGGTCTTGATGCTAACCAATCTGCTTCCAATTGACGAGATCCTTGGAGGCGAATATGGGTAAGCCAGGAAACACGTGAAAGGTCGAATTCACCAGGAAAAAGGTATCCTCAACCAAAACAACAGACGGGTCAGGTGCAAAGCCTGGAATGATTGGATTAATGGCCCCTGCAGCCATTGTGAGTTGTGATAGGCTTCCGTGGACCGTGATTCCCAAGTAAACGGCAAGACTGCTCGACGACGCTGGCCGTCAATACTATAGCCGTCTTTAACTTTCAAAGTTTGGGTTGTACTTCTGATCCTGTCATAGGATTGCCTTGGGCTGCCAGTACCGAGAGCATTTATGAGGTTGCCGGCTAATAGCAAACAATTATCCACCCCACCCACCCATTTCCCCACAGTGACCACACGGGGGTCGCCCACAAACTCAGCCACTTCCCCAAGGCTTTCCTGCAGGCCTGGTATCACTATGTAATAGCCTTTTGAGTCTATCGGGGGTGTACTTGGTGCTGGGATATCTGGTGGATCACCAGGCAATATTGCACCCCATTTTCGCCCCATCGTCACTTGCGGTGGTCAAGCCGATTCTGGATATTATAGAAGCGGTCTGCAAGAGCCAGCATTCGATGCCCACGTCTCGAGCCTCATTAATATCACCAGTTTGATCGGTCAAAATCACGTTCTAGGTAGTTATTGCGGATGAATACTTTGTCTTGATATATCAGAGAAGCCCACGAACAGCAGCTAGATAAATCCTAGGTGTAGTTATGATAGAAAAAAATATAGCGCGATCGCGTAATAAATTTTCATCATGAGTGCTACAACCCGCCTCTCATACCGATTAGAATTACGTTCGTGGAGGAGTTCTGTGACCGGCCCATAGTGGCTGATTAATTCATGACACTGGGGTCAACTCGTTCGTTCGCTGTATCGTGATCCATAGAACACCCCTTCGTCCTGGTGGCAGGTGGGGCAACCCTGTGGAAGATTCTACTGCTTGAAATCAATATGGGTCTCCACGTGGCTCTGCGTGTCAACGTCGTCACAGAGAAGCGAGTAGTTCTTGAAAGTCGATTCCCTTGACTGCCGAACAATCACAAACCCGAAGTTCTACAATTGCAGGGGTCCGTCGGCAATGCGAGTGTGTATTCGCTCTAGCTGTATCTTCGGATCGCATCACACCTAATTCATCATAAAGTGAGCGATATCTCCTGGCACAAGACTTGGCTAATGAAGAAGGATCATTGAAGCCGATGCGGATGATCACGGCCAAGAATTCCACGTTTCACATACCTGTAGTGAGCCAGTCTGATATCCATTGCCCCATACGTCTCCTTCGCCGTGGGTGAATCAAGTTTAGTAGTTCCAACGGCGCTTGAAGTGATCCTTACACAATCCCGCCATCTATGCTGCAATGAGGCACGGAGGGAGACTGACTAATAGGAAGAGCATCAACCACATGCAATTCGATTGCCAAATAGCATAGATAGCCCATCAAGAATGCTAAGACTCTAGCAAATAGACCGATAAATTGGGCTTAGTTAGGGCACTCTATCAGAGTAAATGTAAATGAATCTGCGACCTGGACGCTTCTGGGTGTTTTGGAGGGGTAAGGGGGGGGGCAGTAATCAGTTAATACTGAGTAAGGCTGGCCAAAAAGGGGTTGTGGAGCCACCCGGCGAGGCTTGGACGGTCCACTCCCTCGGTCCCGAAACCCAGACATGAAGATTTCGACAGAATAGTCAGACATGACTCATCCACATTCTAGAATCAGTAGAATATCTGTTAGACCAATATCAGGAATGACTCATCCGTCTTCTGTAAAAAGCAGTGGCATAAGCTGAATCGTGGAGAAAATATAGCTTGGGGCTGTCCCCAAACCTTGCAAAGCTCGATCGAGAAAACTGTGCACGGGTACCTGTTGGTCGAACTCATTAGGGATACGTTGTCGGGCTGTGATCGAACCCATTGTCTAAGGATGAAGTGGTTAGAACATCACGAGACAACGAGTATCAGCCAAGTTATGGATCCCCCCGGTTTACCCAATACCATCCTCATCTCCTCAAAGGCGTGACAGTGTGCCGAATTCAAAATCTCATGATATGGCCATACACTTGACGAAATTAAGCGTCCAAAGACTCACCAGAGGAGGGAAAATATGACATCCCTCGAACCGCTATGATTTGAATCGGATTAGAGCGACATATTGAGCAGGATTTTAGGATCCATTTACACTGCTTACCACTTCAGCTGCTTTGCATTCCTTGCGAGATGGATCCACCTTGCATTGAAGTTGAATGCATGGGGGTGTGGTTCCTCCTAATCGACCAGCGCATGTGAATCAGTTGGACGCAGCATGCCTCAAAACCACATTGTTGGTGTTTTCACTAGGAGATGTAAAATGCTGAGGAAGTGCGTCTGTAAATGTGGAGCTTTCTCTGTGGAGTGTCATACGACTCACTTTCGCGCGCCCTTGGTGAGTATCAAACTGGTCACAAGACCAAAGAATCAAAAGCAGCAGTTGGACGAGCGATGGTTGTTACCTGAAAAACACTCCCACCGACCATTGTTGAAGAGGCAAATCCTTCAAGTCCCTTATAGCACGGTTCGCAAACTGCGAGTTGTGAATATCTGGTCTTTTCACTATTTTCAATACCTCCTCTCGAACGATATCCCATCTGCTGAGCGTTATGTTGCACCTTGCCGTCTCCAAGCTGGAAAATGCGGTATTAATCCAAATACCGTTCATTGGATCGGAAGATATTCAGAAAGGGGCGCGGCGAGAGGGTGTTCGAGGAGACTGAGGTGAAGGGCGGCTACCCTGGTTTTCAAAAGGTGTGGACGAGCTGCGAATATTGCTTTGAAATCAACTGATGCGATCGTACTCAGCCCCAGCTATCCTACTGCGTGTACGGAGTACTAGAAGCGGCGAACGTAAACAAAAATACGTCGGTTAGATCAGCAGCACGTCACCTCGATGAGGTCCGAGAATACCCTGAGATGGGGTCGATGAATAGCATGCAAGCGACATGCCACCAAGACCATGTTCACCTTCGTAGGCGACCTGCGACTTGAGGCGGATCCGCCCGAACATTGAAATGATACTTGGTACCGAGTACGAGAGACTAGCCTTGCCAATAATCTGTATCCTTGCAGATGAATGGATTGACGGATTTGGCGAAGGAAGAAACTAGCCCCCCCAAATGTCCTTGACGCTACTAAAATCGCCCGATGTTGATGGAACTGATGTGAAACAGCTCAGCCGTAATTCCTCCATCATCCTCGTCCGGCCTCTGTCGCAAACCCATGAAGAATCCTGCAAGTTGATGACCCATACTGGGCCCTGGCGGTGTCATTGCCTGTAAATCGAATACGAGTCGGTGGGCACGGGTCGAATGTCCCCAGCAAGATAGACGGCGCTCATGAGACAAAAGAAAGTGCTACCTGATAAAAGATTGCAACCTGTGAGTGAGTCCGAGGGGGCTCTCGATGTTTAAATGCACATCCCCAAAGAGGATGAAATACCCTGCTTGGGAAAATGCAAGGGTCTTCTGGATCAGAAGCCACAGGTTTGTAATCCCCGGACATTGTGCAAGGGTGTTAAGCCACTTGTTCTTGCAGGCGTAGCCTGGTGTCGATGGTAGCTTGCTTGAAAGAAGATCGGTTGGCGTACCAGGTAAATCTGTTGATTCTCTGGGATCCGAATTTGCAGACCATACGCCTGAACATAAATTCGAGACCTGGGCAGCCTCGTATTTACCCTCGCATCTCGAGTAAGGTTGATGGCTAAGGCCTCCCCGGATCTTGGCTAGCAGGGG
>Ga0105239_10000940_pt1 | contig 41071 bp, 42 predicted proteins | sample KBSC44metaG_FD_92761 | JGI IMG/M metagenome (GOLD analysis project Ga0105239, IMG submission 92761) | Corn rhizosphere microbial communities from Kellogg Biological Station, Michigan, USA - KBS C4-4 metaG | ecosystem: Host-associated > Plants > Roots > Rhizosphere > Soil | place: Michigan, USA...
ACTGTGTTAACCCATGAAAGGGAAAGTCTATGGCCACAACCGTATAGTCTTGTGAAATATATTTTTCAAGAAAATGAAAAGTTCCTTCCGATTCGCCATAGCCATGCAAACACAACAGGATCTTACTGCCGGCGCCAGACCAGCAATAATGCAGTTTCGAGGAGCGGAAACTCAAAAAAGAAGTTTGCATGCTTTACAAAAATAGGGAAAGGCGCCAGCGCCTCAATACATGGCTAAGAGCTTAAAGAGTAAAAAGAGGAAAAGAGATAATTTATATATTTTAAAATGTTGGCTGTTCTCTTTCTCTCTTTTTTTCTCCTATACCCTCTTAGCCAAAAAAACTTGCCGGAATGCCAATAAATTACTAGATTTGGATAGTTGTATAAACAACTATATGTCAAACAACCAATTCAAGAGAGGCGAATTATACAGTTTTATTACAGGTAAGGCATCTACAGCCATCGCCCGTCGGCTGCAGAAAAAATTCAATAGCGCAGGTTTAAATTTAACCATTGAGCAGTGGAGTGTGTTATATCATTTATGGAAGCAGGATGGCATCAGTCAGCAGGAATTGTGCAATGCTACATTCAGAGATAAACCGAGTATCACAAGACTGGTAGATAACCTGGAAAAACTGCAACTTGTAAAAAGAGTGCCTTCTGAATCTGACCGGCGAATGAACATGGTTTATTTAACCAAACAGGCGCAACGGTTGCAGGACCAGACCATGGAACTGGCTAACGAAACCCTGAATGAAGCCCTTGAAGGCGTATCACCCGAAAGAATAGACGTGTGCCGGGAAGTGTTGCAGATCGTATACGATAATTTGAAGTAGGATTACCAACCAAATAACAAAAAAACATTTTTATGAGCACCACCACACAACAGAAAAATATACTCAGAGGTGGAGAATGGCTGATAAAAGAAAGCTCGCCATTTGAAACTTTCATTCCCGAAGACTTCAGCGAGGAACAGCAGATGGTAAAAGACATGTGCGCCTCTTTTCTCGAAGCTGAAATATTACCTATTCTCGATCGTATTGATAAACTGGAGCCGGGCCTCATGCCTTCGCTTGTTGCAAAAGCCGGAGAGCAGGGATTGCTGGGTGCATCTATTCCCGAACAATATGGCGGGCTGGGAAAAGATTTTATAACCTCTAACCTGGTAGGTGAAGCTCTGGGTGGTGGCTTTTCTTTTTCCGTGGCTGTTTCGGCCCACATGGGTATTGGCACTTTACCCATTTTATATTTCGGCACTGAACAACAAAAAGAAAAATATATTCCCAAACTGGCTACCGGTGAATGGAAGGGCGCCTATGGCCTTACAGAGCCCAATAGCGGCAGCGATGCCCTTGGCGCCAAAACAACAGCAACACTGAGCGACGATGGCAAATATTACCTACTGAACGGTCAGAAGTGCTGGATCACCAATGGCGGTTTTGCAGATGTATACACCGTATTTGCCAAAATAGACGGAGATAAATTCACCGCATTTATTGTTGAAAGAGGTTTCCCCGGATTTACACAGGGGGCCGAAGAACATAAAATGGGCATTAAAGGTTCTTCTACAGTTCAACTGTACTTTCAGGATTGTAAAGTACCGGTTGAAAATGTACTGGGCGAAATCGGCAAGGGCCACATTATTGCCTTCAACATTCTGAATATCGGCCGTTTAAAATTATGTGCTGCTGCACTGGGTGGTGCAAAACGTTCTACTACTACCACCATTCAGTATGCCAATACCCGCGAACAGTTTAAAACACCCATTGCCAATTTCGGTGCTATTAAAAATAAACTGGCCGAAATGGCAATCAACATGTGGGTATGTGAAAGCGCTCTGTATCGTACTGCCAAATGGATCGACGATAAAGAACATGAATTAATGAGTGCCGGCAAACCGTTTAATGAAGCGGTATTGGGTGGTGCTGAAGAATATGCCATCGAGTGCGCTATTTTAAAAGTATTTGGAAGTGAAACACTCAGTTTTATAGTTGATGAAGGCGTACAGATCCACGGTGGTAACGGATTCAGCGATGAATATATTATTTCAAAAGCATACCGCGATAGCCGCATCAATCGAATTTATGAAGGTACGAATGAGATCAACCGTCTGCTGACAGTTGATATGGTATTAAAGCGCGCCATGAAAGGGCGTTTAGATCTGATGGGGCCCGCCATGAACGTACAAAAAGAATTGATGAGCATTCCTGATTTTGGCAGTGGTGATGATGAAGCTTTTGCCAAAGAGAAAAAGATCATTGCCAATTTTAAAAAGGCCATCTTGATGACGGCAGGCGCTGCAGTGCAAAAACTAATGATGAAGCTTGAGCAGGAACAGGAAATTCTGATGCATATAGCCGATATGGCTATTCAAACCTTTGTTGCAGAAAGCGCCCTGCTTCGCGCCATGAAACTCGTTGAACGTAAAGGTGAAGCTGCTGTTGCTTTTGAGCTGGATGCAACAAGAACATGGTTATACAATGCCGCTGATATAATTAACAAACATGGCAAGGATGCTATTAATGCCTTTGCCGAAGGCGACGAGCAACGAATGATGCTGTTGGGATTGAAACGCTTTACGAAAGTTGACCCTTTCAACAGTAAAGAAGCCAAGCGTCGTATTGCCGCCAAACTGATCAGCGATAACAGATACCCGCTTTAAATTGGAGTTATCAGGATTATATATACACCTTCTGTTCAAAAGACAGAAGGTTTTTTATTGAATTAATTATTCAGATTTAAAAGCAGCCCTTGCCAGTAACAAAAAACCATTTGCCGCATGCAGAATAAAACAGGTATGGGAAACTTTATCGATATACCCGGTACTTAACATCATTAATACTGTAGATGCTACAACGGCCAGAAAACCTACAATCAACAAGCTGTTTACAAAGGGTACAATACGCATGACTTTATAATTTTGAGATGCAAAAATCATCATCAAAATAGTAATTCATCTTTAATTTTTTTTGATTTTATTCAAATTCCGCAGGATTTTGTAAAAGTACGTAAGGGTTTTTACCCATTGCTTCTATCAAAACGCAAACACTGACTTTTCCAACTATTTTTGCCACTATGAACTGGCAGCAACTTTACAGCACCCGGCGAAGCGGTTCTGAGCACAGATCGGCTTATACGGATGCTATTCGAACCTCTTTTCTGCGGGATTATGACCGGCTTATTTTTTCATCTGCCTTCAGGCGGTTGCAAAATAAAACGCAGGTATTTCCCTTGCCCGGACCTGTATTTGTGCACAATCGCCTTACCCATAGCCTGGAAGTAGCTTCAGTAGGTCGCTCGTTGGGAAAGGCGGTAGGAGATGCGATTGCCCAGAAATATCCTGATGCGGGGGAAGATTTCCGGGAATTTTATAAATACGAATTGCCTTCAGTTATTGCAGCCGGCTGTTTGGCACACGATATCGGCAATCCGCCATTTGGTCATTCAGGTGAAGATGCCATCCGCACATTTTTCAGGGAATTAACGGGTGAGGCACAAGAGCAGTTTATCGGATTGCTTTCGCAGAATCAGCAACGCGATTTTCTTTTTTTTGAAGGAAATGCCAATGCCTTTCGTACCCTTACCCATAGTTTTAATGAAAAATCGCCCGGCGGTTTTCGACTCACCTATACAACGCTGGCGTCAATTATTAAATATCCGGCCGATTCATCGTGCGGTTTTAATAAACAACAGCTTGTTACCAAGAAATCAGGATTTTTCGATTCGGAAATTGATACTTACAAATACATTGCAAAAGACCTGGGCATACCGCAATTGAATGAGCATAAGAATGTGTTTGCCCGCCATCCTTTTGTATATCTGGTAGAAGCTGCCGATGATATTTGTTACCGCATTATTGATTTTGAAGATGCTCATCGTCTGAATATCATTTCCATTGATACCATTAAAGACCTTTTTCTGGCTTTTTTTGATAATGAAGAAGGATATGATGCACGCGAAAGGGTAGAGCAGGTGTTCAATGATATTAATGATAATAATCAGAAAGTACAGTTCCTTCGCGCCAAGCTGATCAACCTGCTGCTTAACCGGGTAACCAGTGTTTTTATGCAGATGGAAGATGAATTATTGCAAGGCACTTTACAAAAATCACTGATTGATTATTTGCCGCAACGCGAACTGGACCTGATAAAAACCATTGACAACTTTTCGATAGAGCATATTTATAATCACCGGTCGGTAGTAGAGATTGAAATTGCCGGTTATAATGTGATCGGTGGATTACTGAAAGAATTTTTTGCCGCGGTGATCAATCCAAAAACACCTAAATCGCAAAAACTGTTACAGCTTATTTCGCAACAGTTTATTATTACAGGAGCGAAGGATAAACTGTATAATGATATTCAATCGGTTGTTGATTTTATTTCAGGTATGACAGACCTATATGCAGTTGATATTTACCGGAAGATTACTGGGATTGCCTTTCCGCAGATTCGTTAGTGTATATAATTACAGAGGCGCGAAGCGCAGAGATAAATTACCTCTGTGTCTCCGCGCCTCTGCGGTTATTTTATGAAGGACTAGTTTATTTTCTCCATATGCATATCGATCCGCTTATCTTTTTTGAAGTATTCCATGATCATAACCGAACCGGTTTTGGCCGGCATTATCCTCATATTGCTTGAAGACGTTTTAAGATTAATTTTATCGGTAGTGATATTGTTGTTGGCGTAACTGATGGCATTAAAGGTTAATCCTTTGTAGTCTTTCGAGCGTACATAATCAGTATATCCTACCATGAACCCGGTATGCGTTTTATCTGTTTGTGAAAAGGCATAATCAAACCCATCGTATATGTATTTGATTTCGTAAGCCAGCATGGGAGCGCTGGTAAAATCGGCGCCTCCATGCATTTCGATACTGTTGCTGTTTTTATCGTAGATCTGAGCGTTTTGTATATCGAACTTTTGGTTGAACTTCAGCATTACCATGTCGGTAACTTTAATTTTCGTTGTATTTGAACTGCTCACTGCTCCTGAAGCTGTTTGAAGAACTTTCAGACCAATACCCAAAGCACTGGCAACTCTTTTATATCCTTCTCCAACGGCAAAGATATTTCCATCTTCAGTTTGAATTATTTTATGGAAATAGATATAGCCAAGATCATCTACGCGGCCGCGTGCATCTATTTTTAAATATTTGCTGATGTCGCCTTCCCATGAATTATACTTGGCATTGGTTATTGCGCCCTGGTTATTCATAACCCATACACCCAATCCGATGCTTTTATCTTTTATAACTCTGTCGTCTTTATCATAATAAGGCCCCATAACCATAAACTGACTGCTGTTGCGGAAGGTAGAAACGTTCATCGGGAAGAAATTGTACTTTTCCTTGTTGGTTTCAAATTCAAATGCCTTCTTGCCATTGTGCAGATAAATGCCCATCAGCCATGATTCCATTTTGTTGCTCATCAATTTTTCTTTCTTTACCACTTCAAATACTACAACACTATCGGTATAACCAAGAAATTGCGGTTGTGCCAAACGATCAGCATCTTCAGGCGTGTACGTCCAGCTTTTCTTCTTATCTGTTTCGTAAAAGTTTATTTCATAGGTGTATTGCCTTCCATCGCGAATAGGGATAGCAGTGGCAAAGCCGCGACCCTCGATACTAAACAGGTTTTTACCTTGCGTTTCTTCAGTGTTCAGCGATATTGCTTCAGCGATATAATTTCTTGTTTTTTTGTCTACAGGACGCTGATAGTCGAATTTCTGTTTGCCGTCCATGCCATATACCCGATAGTCGAGCATTTTCTGATCATCATCGTAAAACATAAACATAATATCTGAACCATTGTAAGATGATTCAAGAAGAGATATGTTTTTTGAATCGGTAAACTTGAAGTCTTTTACTTTGTTCAGATTTTCATCAATGATCTGCAGGGTGTATTCGTTGGTGTGTTTATCAATTTTATCTGACTGATAAAAAGTAAAGTAACCCTTTATTTCTTCATTGGCTATAATGGGTCCCGAGTTGCGCAGGTATACCGATTTAATATTTTCGATACTCATTTTTGATTGCGCATGGCTATTTTGCTGCATCATCAAAACGATGAGCAGCAGCAGAGAGCAAAGGTGCTTTTTCATGTTAAAAACAATTGTTTAAAGGTTTTTGGAATGTTTAAAAATGGTATTTTCCTGATGGAAATTGTTTTTTGTAAGTTTCAATCAATTGTTGCTTCTCGTCGGGCTTATTAAAATTGTCTTTGCTTTCAATAAGCACGGCCAGTGCATCTTCATTGGAAATAAGACTGCTTTGATAAGACTGCAGAAAGTAATAGCTGAACGCTGCCAGGTCAGTAAGACGAACGCGCTGAATAAACTGCAACAGTGCATTATAATTTTTATCATTATAGGGAGATGGCAGATCAACCACCTGACCGAGTGTATGGTTTTTTTGAGATGTATACAATTTATTCAGGCAACGGCCTGTATTGAAGGTCAGGTATGGATGATTGGGCTGAAAGGTCAGCATCTGCAAGGTATAATACAAGCTTCTTGAAACATTTCCCGACCGGTAACAGTAATCGATGATCTCGTAATCGAAATCGCTTTGCAGCTGTTTGAATAATTTTTCATTTACCACAAACGCCCGGCTGTTGCTGTTATAATATTGCTGAACGCGTGCCGATAATTTGTTTACACGTATGCTGCAGTCAGGATGCGTTTTTAAAGAGTCCTGTTCTTTCTTTGATTCGGCTTCACTGCTTGCTGCCAGATCGCTGAACAATGTTCTTTCTTCTTTCACCCATTTATCCTGAAAAGGATATTCTTTAAAGTTCAATGTTTTACTTAGTGGGGGAGCTACATTGTATTTATCGCGGTCTACAGTATCCAGCAGGGCCAAACAGCTGGTTACATCACGAACATCAAAGGCCGTATTCTTTATCCATTCAAGCGCCAGCGAATCAGCTTCTGCTTCATGTTCGCGGCTGTGACGCCGGCTTCCAAAGGCAATTGGTTTTACCAGTTCTTCGAGTTGCTGGTTCTTTTGATATTCTGACTGGTTAATTTTTTTCAACTGCTTTTGAAATTCCTCAGAATAAAAAGTATTTACATAGTTGTTGATCGCGTTATTGCTGTGGTTGAGATACAAATGCGCCAGTTCGTGGCATATTACAAATGCAGCCTGACTTTCATTGTGCAGTTTATTAAACAAACCTATATTGAAAAGCAGTGTACCTTCACCCACACTGCTGGCGTTGGGCCACCAGGCTCGTAAAAATGCAAGGCGCACTTCCATATTGCGGATGGCAGGATTCGATTTCGCTATTTCATTAAACAATGATTGCAGATAACCGGTGGCTTCGGTATTGGTTACAATCTCTTTCTGATCGTACATTTTCCTGATGCCCTTGTACCGGTCGGTATAAAACTGCTCAATGTATTTTTTATTTTTTCCTGAAAGGCCCGATAGGTCCTGCTGGTATCGTTTATCAGTGGCATCGGTCCACTCTTTTAACTTACCGGCATCATCTTCGGGAGACTTATAATAAGTGAGGTTCTGCGAATATGCGCAGCAGCATAGGCTACAGGCAAAAATCAGGTTAATAACAGTATATAAGCGCTTCATGGCGGGTTAAAGGATGTAACTGGGGTAAATATAGCTTAAAAGTTGATAAGTTAATAGGTTAAGAAGTTGAAAAGTGTATAAGTTGACGAGTTTATAAGAAATTGATTTGCTTATCAACCCATCAACTTATTAACCTATCAACTGATTATTTATCTTAGCAAAAATTGAGATTCCGATTATGATTGAAAATAAGTTTATTCATCATGTTTATTTCTGGCTGAAAAATGCCGGCAGTAAAGAAGATAAGGCCAAACTGGTTGAAGGGTTACAGAAGTTATCCAGGGTAGCAACCATTAAAACATTTCATATTGGTCAGCCCGCAGATACTAATCGCGATGTAATTGAGCGCACCTATGCCATTTCGTGGTGTCTTATATTTGATAGTGCAGCTGATCAGGAAAGCTATCAAACCGACCCTATTCACCTGAAATTCGTTGAGGAATGCTCACATTTATGGAGCAAAGTGATTGTGTATGATTCGGTAGATTATAAACCGTGAATCGTGAATCGGCAATCGTGAATATAGATTGCTGCTCTGCGGAACCTGCAGTTCTGTAGCTTATTCTGTGGCCACTTTAAACTTGCCAGCATGAAAGGATATTTATTACGTGAGCAAACCTATACAGCAGGGGAAGATACCTTTATTGAGAGTCCTTCCAATGAGAATAACTATGGGGTTGTTTTTGAAGATGATTCAGATACCGGATATTTTTATGCTGTAGAAACAGAGCCTGCCACCGGTAAGCAAAATATTCTGGATGCGGTACACATTTACAATATTGAAGATATTCCTGAGGAGCAAAGGGCCGGTGTTGTTAAAATAGTTTGGTCAACCAACTGGCTGCGGTGCGCGCTTATTATTAATAACTATTGCCACGCGGTATTTGATTTCGAAAACCATGGTGGTTATTGCCGTAATGAATTTCCTCCGCCCAATACCTTCTGGACAAAAGGCAACAGAAAATTAACCGATGAAATGGTGGCTGCATTCTTCAGGTCGTGAGCGTCCCACGCGTGAGTGTACTGAGGGTAGTTGAAGGCTCGAGGGATTGTTCATGATTTCAGGCCTGACCGAAAGGTCGAAAGAAGGGCCTGATGGAACCATCCCGATCTCTTAACCGGGATGGTTCAAAACATGAGGCTTGCCATTGGCTGTAAAAGGGTGTTGCTTAAAAAGTGTGGTTAGCAATGGCCTGGTGTAACTAAGGTTTCACTATTGACTGTTGTGAGCCTTTTTTTGGTGCTTTCAATTGAACAGGTGCTGGTTGCAATAGCTGGCGCGGCGCCAGAGATTTTGTTTCAGAAAGCATTTCCCACATAGTGGTGAAATCGCCTTCAGCTTTCAAATCTTTAATGAGGCGGTATAGCCGGTGCAATAGTTTTTCGCCCGACCATCTTTTGGCATAACCAGGAATTTCAAATTCCCAGATATCGGTAAACTCCCATGGATGAAAATACAGGCACAGGTAGCCATCGTGCTTTAAAGTTTGCAATGCCAGATTTTTAAAAACGGCATAAGGCATATTCTTAAAAGCAAGCCAAAAAAGAGGTATACGAAGCCGGGGACTTACCGAAGCAGGTACCCGCAGCATATTTTGATCATAATAAACAGTTCGCGGCGCTGAAAGATTATTATAGCGCCCGGGTATCCATGTTGGATTCATAGATGAATCATATGTATAACCCGCATCAATAACATCCTGCATGGGCACTACTTTCATCCGGGGCATTCTTAACCCATATACCGGCTGACCAGCAATGGATTCAAGCTGTAATCTGCTTTGCAGCAGATCGCCCGTTTTATATGTTGAATGAAAAAAGGTATGGGATGCTATTTCATGTTTGCGTGCAATCTGTTGAATGCTTTCAGGAAACCAGGTGGCAAAATGAGCCGTTGTAAAAAAGGTAGCCGGAGTATCGGTGCCGTTAATCAGCGACATGGTGGCCTGCAGGCCCTTGTAGCCTGTTTCCATTTGTTCGTAAATGGATAGGTTTTGATTATACTCCGCGGGCATATCAAACTCTTCTACATCAAAACTCATCAATATGTATCGGCGATGGCTCATGAATGTTAGATTCTTTTACAATGTAAACAGGTCGGTGTTTGTTTTGCATGAACAGTTTTCCAAGGTATATACCAATGATGCCCAGTATCATTAATTGTAACCCACCAAAAAAAACGATGGTAACAATTACAGAAGTCCAACCCGAAATGGTATATCCGAAGTAGTAACTGTAAAGCGCATAAGGTATATACAGTGTAGATAAGGCTGCGCAGGTAAAACCAATATATGTTGCTGCATATAATGGTCTGATACTAAAAGACGTGATGCCCTGCAATGCAAAGCGGATCATTTTTTTGGAGGTATACTTTGTTACCCCCGATTTACGCTCATCGGGCTCGTATTCAACGGCAAACTGTTTAAAGCCTGCCCATTTAACCAACCCTCTGAAAAAGGGTTCATATTCCTGCAGATCGCGTAAAACATCAACTACTTTACGGCTCATTAATCGGAAATCTGCAGTTCCTTTTTCTATTTTAATATCGCTGAGCGAGTTCAATAACTTATAAAAGAGATTAGAAGTGGTCCTTTTAAAGAAAGGCAGTTTTTTATCTTCTTTCCGAACGGTGTAAACCACATCGTATCCCTGTTCCCATTTTTCAAGCAACTGGGGTATTAAACGGGGCGGATGCTGCATATCGCCATCCATGGTAATTGCGCAATCACCATCTGCCTTATCCAAACCCGCTTTAATAGCAGCCTGGTGACCGAAATTGCGGGAAAGGGAAATGAATTTGACATTGCTGTCCTGAACCGCCAGCTTTTTTATTTCATGCAGGGTGATATCGCTGCTGCCGTCATCAACAAAGATCAGATTGTAGCGGTAAGATAAACCGGCAAAGATCCGTTTGATGGTTTTTGCCAGAACGGCAACATTTTCCCGCTCGTTATGCACCGGAACAACGATGGATACAAGTCTGGTCATACCATCATTGTTTTTAGGTGATTAAAAAAGAAAAGTGGGTGATACTTTTTAAGTGAGGTGCCCAAACCAAAAGGAATAACGGCCCGGCTAAGGCTGCCTGGCAAGTGTTGGGTATCGCTATATGCCTCTGATCTGGTTGTTAACATTTCAATAACTATAGGTAAAACAGCCATTTTGCAGTTTCCCCTACGTCAGGAGGCAAAAATTTATCCGATTATTGAAAAATTTCTTTTAGAAGAATACAGTTTTTAGAACAACAACCTTACCGGAATGATTGTCAATGACTTAGCGATTTAAAATAAAATGAATTGATTATCAATGCTTTAAGTGTGTTATAGGCGAGTTATAGGTATTTAAGTGATACTTGCTTTATACTTTGTTTACCCCTTTATTACCTGTTTTTCGTCTTATCCCTAAGGAAAGGGTAAACAAAGTATAAGGCAAGTATTAATCAGGTATGACGAAAAGCTATTGACCCTAATTTGTTTGGAATTGGCTGCTACTTTGTTGGGTATTTGTTGGGTATTTAGTGGGTCTTCATTGGGGAAACACCCCTTTTTACCCAACAAGGACCCAACAAGGACCCAATAAAGACCTAACAAAATAAAGATTGTTTACTGCACCCTGGAAGCTGCAGCTTCATCAACAAACCAGTGCAGATCGCCATCTAAAGGCTGAATAATCTGGGAGGGATATTGATCTACATTACGGGCGCCTTTTAGTACTTCAAATAAAGCGTTGGATTTGTTGGCCCCAAAGGTGAGAAATACAACCTTTCGGGCTCTGTTTACAACCGGAGCGGTTAATGTAATGCGGTACATTTGCTGGGCATCGAGGTAAAAGGAAGTTACCCAGGCTTTCTTTTCATGAATAACAGGTGTATGTGGAAAAAGCGATAAAGTATGTCCGTCGTCGCCCATGCCATTCAGTACCAGATCGAAGCTGGCGCCTTCTTCACCAAAATAGCGGTGTAATATGGCTTCGTAGGCTTTGGCCGACTCAGCAGGGGCCAAAGAGGTATCCATAATATGAACCTGTTCGCGCGGTATGGGCACTTTACTGATCAGGTGATCGACGGTCATTTTAGCATTGTTGCGGCTGTCGTTATAAGGAACGGCCCGTTCATCACCCCAGAAAATATGCAGCTTACTCCAGTCGATACGATCTTTGTAAGGAGCACCTGCCAGCAGTTCATATAACTGTTTGGGCGAATTGCCACCGGTTACCACAAAAGTGAAACGGTCCTGTTTTTTCAGGGTAGTTTCAATGGTTTCGGTAATCCAATCTGCCAATGCTTTGCTTACTTCGTCGGGAGTTTTATAGATATGGAGCTGCATTATAGATCTGTTTTAAATTTCTCGTTTCCTTATAAAGAGCAAAACGCTTAATGCAGAATGCTAAACGCTGCCTTTGTCATTAGTCCTTGCGTTTTGCATCTGGCATTAAGCGTTCAAATGCGTTATTATACAGTAGCCTGCACACCCTGATGTACAACCGGTAATGTAATCCAGTTGCGGCCATCACGGGCAATAAGCGCTTCAGCATCTTCGGGGCCCCAGCTATCGGGACCATAGTTGGGAAAATCAACCGGTGTTCTGTTTTCCCATGCTTCCTGAATAGGCTGAACAACTTTCCATGCTGCCTCCACCTGATCGCTGCGCATAAATAAAGTGGCATTGCCTTCCATTACATCGAGCAGTAAAGTCTCGTATGCTTCAGGCTCATCATCCCCATAGGTATCTTTATAGTTAAAGGTCATGTCTACCGGATTCAGTATTACCGATTGGCCGGGGCGTTTGGCCTGAAAGCGCAAACGAATATCCATTTCGGGTTGAATACTGATGGTAAGCCTGTTGGGCCTCCAGGTTAATGCTGCTTCGGGCGGAAAAGCAAAATGGGGCGCCTGCTTAAATTGTATGGTAATAACGGTTGATTTTTCATGTAGCCGTTTTCCGGTACGCACATAAATAGGTACATCCTGCCAGCGCCAGTTATCAATGTAAAATTTTACGGCGGCGAAAGTATCTATGGCAGAATTAGGATCTACTTTCGGTTCCTGACGATAGCCAGGTACTTTTTTGCCTTGCATCCATCCTTCTGAATACTGACCACGTACAGCGTACTTATGTATATCTTCTTTGGTGTACTTACGCATGGCATTAAGTACATCCACCTTTTTATTTCTTATTTCATTGGCATCCCACGATACAGGGGCTTCCATGCCAATCATGCACAACAGTTGCAGAATGTGGTTCTGCACCATATCGCGCAAAGCGCCGGAAGTTTCATAATAATCACCACGGCTTTCAACCCCTACGGTTTCGGCAGCGGTAATTTGAATATGATCGATATAATTTCTGTTCCAGATCGGTTCAAATAAGGCGTTGGCAAAACGCAGCGCCAGAATATTCTGAACGGTTTCTTTACCAAGGTAATGGTCGATGCGATAGATCTGTGTTTCATCGAACATCGAGGTGAGCAGTTTATTCAGTTCATGCGCACTTTGCAAATCATGACCGAAAGGCTTTTCAACTACTACCCGGGTGCATTTGGTATCGGCACAAATATTCAGCGGGCCGAGTTTGCTCACGATTTCAGGCACCAGATGCGGAGCTACCGACATGTAGAAGATCACATTGGGATGTTCGCCGTATTCCTTTTCTTTTTGTTTTACGATCTCGGCAATTTTCTGGTATTCGGCTTCATTGCCGGCATCCATGGGCAGATAAGAGATATGCTGTGAAAAGGTTTGCCATTTTCCGTTTTGCTCACCTTTACGGCGTGAAAACTGCTGAATGCCATCGAGCAGGTGCTGCCTGAATTTTTCATCAGTATATACCGTGCGTCCGATACCTACGATGTCGAATTTTTCAGGCATCCAGCCATCGATGAATAAATTATATAAAGCGGGTGAAAGTTTGCGCTGATTTAAATCGCCACTGCCACCAAAAATGAATAACAATGAGGCCGGCGGACGTTTATGGTCTTGCATATAAAATATTTTTACGCTACCCACCAGTTGTCCCGGTTACGCTTTCGCAAAGCTTCTGCGAAGCGAGGTTGGGGCGGATGGTTTTTATGTTTGGATTCTTTTTCTTTTTTATTGCCGTTCAGATTTCAGATCTCTGACTTGCAATTCTATTTTCCCCATTCAGTATGAAATACACCTGGCATATCAACACGCTGATAGGTATGGGCGCCGAAATAATCGCGTTGTGCCTGCAGCAGATTAATGGGTAACTGCTTGCTGCGATATACATCAAAATAGCTCAAAGCGGTCATAAGGCCAGCGGCTGGTATGCCGTGTTGAGTGGCCAGCACCGTTACAGCACGAAGGCTTTGCACTTTTTCCTGGAGCACTTTGGCTACCTGTGCATCTAATAACAAATTAGACAGCTGAGGGTTCAGTTGAAAAGCTTTGCTGAATAAACCGAGTTGTACCGAGCGAATGATACATCCGCCACGCCATACACTTACCACCTCTGGTAACGGGATCTGCATATCCAGATCGCCGGAAGCTTTATGCAATAAAGATAAGCCCTGTGCATAGCTAACGAGCGTACCGAACAAAAGGGCATCGTGCACCTGTTGTATAAATTGTTCTTTGGGCACGCTGATTAGATCTGAAGTGCCGGGATAGAGGGCTGATGCCTCAACGCGTTCATCTTTTAAGGCCGATAAGTTACGCATGGTAACGGCCATATCGATGGTAGGAATGGGAACGCCCAGGTCCATAGCATCCTGTGAGGTCCATTTACCGGTACCCTTGGCGCCTGCCTTATCAAGGATCATATCTACCAGGCGGTTCGGCGTTTTGTCGTCGGGCTGCAGGAAGATATCGGCTGTTATTTCGATCAGGAACGAACGCAGTTCACCTTTGTTCCACGTATCAAAAACGGTATGCAGTTCATCATCGGTAAGGCCCAGACCGCGGTGTAGCAGATCGTAACATTCACTAATGAGCTGCATAATGGCATATTCGATGCCGTTGTGCACCATTTTTACATAGTGGCCTGCAGCGCCTTTGCCCAGGTGGGCAACGCAGGGAACATTATCTACTTTAGCTGCAACGGCTTCGAGCATGGGCCGCACATGAGGATATGCTTCAGGATCACCGCCGGGCATAATACTGGGGCCTGTACGGGCGCCCTGTTCACCACCCGAAACACCGATGCCCATAAAATGAATGCCTTTACCTTGCAGATAGGTAACGCGTCGTAATGTATCGGTGTAATGCGAGTTACCGCCATCGATAATAATATCGCCCTTGTCTACAAGGGGCAGTAAATTTTCGATTACATCGTCAACGGGTTTACCTGCCGGTACCAGCATCATTATTTTGCGTGGTTTGGCCAGTTGAGCGGTCATATCCTGTAAAGAGCCAACGCCCTTTACGGTAGTACCAGCCGTTGCTGCCGATTCCAGTGCAGATGTTTTCTGATTGTCTTTATCAAATCCGATTACTTTAAAACCGTGATCGGCCATATTGAGCAGAAAGTTTCTGCCCATTACTCCCAGGCCGATCATACCGAAGTCAAATTGTTGTGCAGCCATGGCAAAATTAGATGAGGAAGCAAAAGTATGTAAATAATGCTTCGCTTCGCTCAGCAGAATTTTTGCCAAAAGTGGCACAGAGTTTTTAAAAATAAAAAACACGAATATCTGATATCCGTGTTTTTTTAATTATTTATTAATACTGAGCGTAGCGAAAGGCTATTTATTGTTGTGCAGGTGCAGGCGCCGGAGGTGGTGGCGGCGGTGCTTTCATTTCCATTTTTGGCGTTCTGGCTTCGGGATGCGGATCGCCATGATGGCAGGTAATGCAACCTACGGGTGGAATGGGGTTCTTTTCATCTTTTTTATAATGGAAGAACTTTTTGTTAATACGGGTTGTCATGCGCATCATTTCACGGGCTGCACTTTTTTCCGGCTTTTCGTCACTGGCAAAGTCGAGCTTTTTAGGATTATCCTTTTGTTGTGCATGGCAGAAATTACATCTTACACCCAATGAACCATTGAACATATGCATCACACTATCCAGTTCTTCATGTGTTATGTTTTTAGGTAATACTTTCAGGTTTTTGAAGGTGGGATCGGCGGGAGCGCTGGCAGCAATTCCTAATACTACCAATGCCACTAACGTGATGGCAACAGTAATTTTCTTTTTTAAAAACATGTTCGTAGTTTGAATTGGTTAAGATATTATGTTACAAGATACAGGATTCAGGGCACATGACAAGTTACAGGGCTTTTTCGCTTGTTCTTTCAATTAGAAGACATTAAAAAAAATATCCTGCGTTATTATATAATTAACATAGCATCCCTGTAAGATTATATTGTTATTCTGTGGTAATGAAGTATCTTTGCGTACACATTTGAGTGATAAACGCAAATCAAGTAAGTGAACGATATATCTCGCTACGCATTTCTGCTAATAGTTGTTAGTCTTCCTTTACCTGCTGCTTTACCTCAGATCCATTTTATATTTTTAACCAATTTTTGTTAGTAGTATGAACATTTATGTTTCTAATTTAAGTTTTAACGTGACCGATGATGATTTGGAAGGTTTTTTTGCTGAATATGGCGAAGTATCTTCTGCCCGTGTTATTACAGACAAATTCACTGGTAAAAGCCGTGGATTTGGATTTGTTGAAATGCCCGATAATGAGGCAGCCAAAAAGGCGATTGCTGAATTAGATGGTGGCAGAGTAGAAGGACGTGAAATTAAAGTGGCTGAAGCTCGTCCTCGTGAAGAGCGCGGCGGTGATCAACGCGGCGGCGGTAACGAAAAACGTTCATTTAGCCGTAATAACAGCTATAACAACCGTTATTAATCTTATTCGGATAAATAATTTAAAGGGCTTCCCTTGCGGGGAGCCCTTTTTTGTTGGAGTTGGAGTTTCTAAAAAAAATTTAGGGATTTGGGGATCTTGCGATTTATTGTTTGTATAAAATCACAAAATCAATAAATCACCAAATCAGAAATGTATTAGGGGGTGGCCATGGAAAAAATAAGCGTGGTGCCTTCGTTATGCTGATTGTAAATACTAATGCTGCCGCCTAGCTGCCGGGCAGCCTGTACAACGTGTGAAAAACCATTCGATACAGTACTGTAGAAATACGAGCCGTTGTTGCGCACGCGAACCTGCACTCCATTATTATTGCAAACAGCCTCAACCCTTATACAAACATTCTCAGTACCATTAATGGCCCCGCTTAACAGATTACCCAGCACATAAGCAAGCAGATTTTCATCGGCCCGAAGATGAAATGTTTGATCAACATCATTAATAACAAAACTTTTTTTGTCCGTAACCAGTGGTAGAAGGCCTACCATCAGTTGATCAATCAGCCGGTGAAGAGGAACAGGTTGGCTTAGTACGGATTGAGCAGGAACTACAGGGTGAGCAACTTGCACATAGCTTTTCATACTGAAGGGATTTTAACATAAACGATAAATAAAACGCTCACAGAGTACGATTAAAATACTACAATTTGTGTACGGATAAAATATCAGAACCTTAACCAAGACTTCGTATAAAAATGCGTGACAAATTAACGAACTAAAAATGTTAAAAAGACATTTGAGGATATCTTCTTATAAAAATTTGCGCGGAAATAAGTGGAAGTGGGTATAAGGTTTCCTTTACTGCGTTTTTTTTCTGCTTTATTATACATTACATAAAATAATGTATTGACACATGCAAAAGTCAGAGGCTACCTTCTGGCTTCCGACATCAGAAAACGCGCATTATGAATGGCAGCTGTTTCTGCAGTATTATTAAAATAAAGAAACGCCCTTTTAACCTGTTTAGCGTTTTTTATAGCAACAGCAATCTGTTGTAAAAAACTTTCTTGATACGCTGAGTAATATAACTTTGGTACACCATGAAACCGGTAGTATACAACATCGGTATTACAAATTACTTCATCGGGTAATTGCGGATGACTGATGCTGCAAAAACTTATATGATGCTGCGCTAAGGTTTCATAAACATAATGCTGCCACCAGGAGCTATGGCGAAATTCAACAACATTTATGAAAGCAGGATTTAACTGCGTTACGATCTTTTGCAACAACTCCTCGGTATAAAATAATTGTGCAGGCAATTGAAACAACACACATCCCAGTTTTTGCTGTAATCCTTTTTGAATAGTTTCATAAAAATCATTGAGCAGCGATGTAACTTCCTCAAACTTTTTATAGTGCGTGATCAGGCGGGGAGCCTTCACTGCAAACAGAAAATGATCAGGACTATTTTGATACCAGTTTTGCAAAAAAGCGAGCTGGGGAAAACGATAAAAGGTTACATTCAGTTCAAGCGTATCAAAATGTTCACAATAATGTTTGAACCATAAGCGCTGTGGCAATCCTTTGGGATAAAATACTTCTTTCCATTCCTTATAATGGAATCCCGAACATCCGATATGCCATTGCAGGTTGAACATTATTTTTTTGGGTATTACTAAAATTTTTATACCACCATAGTTGAAAAAACCCTGTTACTTTGCAGCAATTTAAAATTGTTATGAAACCGCCTCGTTCTGCTGCACTCAAATTTATATTCATTACCATACTTGTAGATGTTATCGGCTGGGGATTGATCATACCTGTAATGCCCGATTTAGTTGCGGGGCTGAAACATATATCTGTAAACGAGGCCAGCAAATATGGTGGCTGGCTATTGTTTGTATATGCGCTGATGCAGTTTGTTTGTGCGCCAATCCTGGGCAGTTTAAGTGATCAGTACGGGCGCAGGCCTGTACTGCTGTTTTCGTTATTTGGCTTTGGAGTCGACTATTTGTTTATGGCCCTTGCGCCTACTTATGGCTGGTTATTTGTTGGCCGTATTATTTCAGGTATTACCGGAGCAAGTTTTACCACTGCTTCGGCTTACATAGCTGATATAAGTAATGCAGAAAACAGGGCAAAAAACTTTGGTATGATAGGCGCCGCCTTTGGATTGGGTTTTATTATCGGTCCGGCTATTGGCGGTCAGTTGGGTAGCTTTGGTGTACGCGCACCTTTTTATGCCGCGGCGGTATTATGCCTGCTAAACTGGTTGTATGGTTATTTTATTTTGCCTGAATCGTTAAGTAAAGATCACCGCCGCAAATTTGAATGGAAGCGTTCCAATCCGTTAGGATCATTAATGCAATTGAAAAAATATCCTGCCATCAGCGGCCTGATCCTTTCAGTGGTATTAATTTATATCGGTTCGCATGCCGTGCAAAGTAACTGGAGCTATTTCACCCGGTATCGGTTTAACTGGACCGAAAAAACTATTGGTGGTTCGCTGGCGCTGGTAGGATTGCTGGTTGCATTTGTACAGGCAGGATTGATACGTAAAGTGCATCCTTTGCTAGGAAACGAAAGAAGTATATATATCGGTTTAATGCTTTATGCATTAGGAATGTTCCTGTTTGCATTTGCCAGTGAAAGCTGGATGATGTTTGCTTTTTTGGTTCCGTACTGTCTTGGTGGAATTTCAGGACCTGCCTTGCAGGCTACTATTTCGAGCCATGTGCCGCCTAATGCACAGGGTGAGTTGCAGGGTATACTAACCAGTTTGATGAGTCTTACGTCTATTATCGGACCTTTGTTAATGACAAATCTTTTCTATTACTTTACTAAAAGTTCGGCTCCTCTTCATTTTCCGGGCGCGCCGTTCTTTTTGGGAGGCGTGATGTTTTTGATCAGTGCTGTTTTCGCTTATCGCGTATTGTATAAAGAAAAACATGTAATGCAGGCTTCTTCATGAACTTCCTTGGTAATATCATATGGCTTTTGTTGGGCGGATTAATTGCCGCCCTGGGATATGTAATTGGTGGCTTTGCGCTTTGCCTTACCATTATAGGTATACCATGGGGATTACAATGTTTTAAACTGGCCACGGTAGTGTTATGGCCTTTCGGAAAAAAGATTGTTCCTAAGCAGGGCACAACAGGATGTCTGTCGTTGCTTTGCAATATTATATGGTTGTTATGCGGTGGTTTATATACCGCTCTTGTTCATCTTGTTTTTGCGGCTATTTTATTTATTACCATTATCGGCATTCCCTTCGCCCGTCAGCATTTGAAATTAATGGAGCTTTCTTTATTGCCTTTTAGCAGGGATGTGGTGAGCTGATGATTATTTCTCACAATAGTTAAAATTCTTCATTTTGTTTCAAAATTTCTGCCAGAGAAAAACATGCTATAAGTAAAAACTAAGAGCATATGAGGCTTGAATATTCTAATTTTAGATTTATTATTTCTTCGATTGTAGTGCTGATTTGCTGCTTAAATGTTAGCCAGGTAACAGCGCAACAATCTTCAATTTATCCATTGCATCCCTTTGAAGAAATAGATACTATTAATAATAAGGTGATGAAGTATAAATATTTTATTATTACTAACTATCAATATGGAAATAAAGAGCAGCTTAAACACATTAAAAGCTATATAAAAGAAAAGATGGATAAAGACTACGGCAAATTTTTGAAATATTTTGTAGTAGTTTATAAAGAATCAAATGATCTTACCAGGAATTTTCGACAAACGGAATCTGATCAGCTAGCCTGGCATGGAAAAGACATTGTATACGATTTTGAATGGGCCAAAGGTGTTTTTTCGTATTGCACGATATATAAAAATGGAAAAATTGTTAGTTCCGTTTTTCATGAATAAATTTTCATGCGCGAAGTATCAATTTTAATGGAAATCTGCCGGCTCTTCAAAGAAACCGGCCGATTTTTTTTAAGAAATAGCTCATTTCCCGTGCTGCTCCTCTACTGTTAATTCATCCCTAAAACAATCCTTTTTTTTAATAACAGAAACCCTATTTTCGTTCTCCATGCTGCGAATGGACAAAGAGAAACCGAACCGTATTTTTACGATGCTTGCTGCGATAATACGAATTAAACCCCGGGCGATATATCAGTCTAAATTCATCACCATAAGTGATTGAATGTAAAACGAAATAAAAAAGTCATACGGCGTATTACGCCCGGGCATTGTTTTTGCGATAAAAAGCCGCTTAACTAAACCGGCACCAATAATATGTTTACACACCGAGATTGGGCAATTGCTTTTACCCTTATGGCCATACTTATTGTGGCTGTAATCGTATTGAGCAGCTTGAACCTTTCTCTGCCGGGAGAAAAAGCACCCGTCTTCACTAAAAAGGATTCTGCCATTCATGTTAGCCCGCGCCGTTTTGGCCTGGCCCTCGATTCATTTAACGTTTCGGAAAGCATGATCCAGAAGAATGAATTCCTCACTTCAATTCTGGAACTGTATAATATCAACGATAGCACGATTAAAAAACTGCAGGAAAAATCAAAGTATATTTACGATGTTCGTAAAATGAAAGCCGGTAGTCAGTACACCGTTTTTTCATCGAAAGACACTACTCATAAGGTTTGTTATTTTGTTTATCAGCCCAATGCCATTGACTACGTTTTATACGACCTGCGCGATTCTGTAGCCGTAACCACCGGCAAACGCCAGGTAACAGTTCGGCTTGAAACTGCTTCAGGCATCATCAACGGATCACTATACGAAACTTTTGAAAAATCAGGTACAGATCCTTCACTTGTTATGAAGCTGGCCGATCTGTACGCCTATACTGTAGACTTCTATTCTATTCACGATGGAGATTATTTCAAAGTACTATACGAACAACGATATATAAAAGATGAACCGGTTGAAACGGGCGCTATTCAATCGGCCGTGTTCTCGCACAACGGCGAAAAATTCTACGCTTTTTATTTTAAACCCGATTCAGCAGAAGCAGGTGATTATTATGATGAAACCGGAAAAAGTTTGCGTACATTATTTTTAAAAGCGCCGCTTAAGTTCAGTCATATTACTTCAGGTTATTCGCTCCGGCGTTTTCATCCTGTACAAAAAATATGGAAAACGCATTTGGGAACTGATTATGCAGCTCCCGAAGGCACACCTATTATTTCTACCGGTGATGGCGTTGTAATTGAGTCTTCCTATACCAGCAACAACGGTAATTTTGTTAAGATAAAACACGACGATACCTACACCACACAATATCTGCACATGGTAAAACAGGCTGTGCGCGCCGGACAAACAGTTCGGCAGGGACAGGTGATTGGTTATGTAGGAAGTACTGGTTTGGCTACAGGCCCGCATGTTTGCTATCGCTTCTGGAAAAATGGTAAACAGGTTAATCCGTTGCAGCAAAAATTTCCTCCTTCAGTTCCTTTATCAGAAACGGCTATGCCTTTGTTTACAGAGTATGTTAAGAAACAACAGGAACAATTGAATACCGTTAACATGGGCGTTGTTCAAACTGTTTCTATGAATTAATATCGTGAATCATGAAATATTCTTTCGGCTTTTAATGCGCTAAAAATTCCACAGCACTTATTTATCTCTTTAAATTCTGTTATTTTTTGCTTTCAATCCTCTTTATTGAATTGATATACATGCTTATTGAAACTAAGGTGGTAATCTGGCACACGCTTTGAAAATCATGCATCAAACACACAGAATCATGAAAAAGCACGCTTTAGCCCTTTTTGTACTTTGCATAACTGCTGCCTGCACAAAGGCGCAACAAATGACTGCCGGATTAAAAGGCGGTCTTAATATTGCCGATGTTTCCAGCTTAGATGGAGATAATCGTTTAAGCGGCCATGTTGGTTTGTTTCTTCATGGTAGTTTAAGTGCGAAGTGGGGTATACAACCAGAATTGCTGTATTCAGGACAGGGACAGCAGTATACCTTTTTAAATCATGATTATACGCTCGCTTTAAATTATTTGCAGGTACCGTTAATGTTTCAATACTTTCCTACCCGGCAGTTTTATCTGGAATTTGGTCCTTATTTAGGATTTTTATTATCTGCAAAAGTTAAGTCAGGCGACGATCACACCGAAGTAGATGATAGTTATAAAAAAGTAGAAGCTGGTCTGGGTTTGGGCGGAGGCTTTTGGGTTACACGCCAGTTAGGATTTTATGCCCGCTATAATATCGGACTTTCTGATATCACCAAAAATGATAACCACGATTACTACAATCGTGTAGGGCAAATAGGTTTGGCTGTAAAGTTTAAATAATTTTCCAGTAAAGAAAATAATTTACTGCAGAAACATGAAGGCGCAGAGAAATAAAATTAACTCTGCGCCTTCGTGTTTATTATGGTCAGCGATTATTTGGCATTGTTGAAGATGGCCGCCATATCAATCGCCATTGTATGTTCTTCTTTTTGTGCTGCCTGTTTATCAAACGGCTCCTGTTCGGTAAACTGAACTATCTCGGTTTTACGGGCAGTATCCTTGTTACCGGTAATTTCATAAATGATTTGCTTTACCAGCGGCTCAGGCACCCAGTCCTTGAATGTAGATGGCTCTCCAAATTCATCGCGGTAATAATGAATACCAAATTCTTTATAAAACAGATCCTCGGGTGGCCGCAGAAAATACACCTTCGTTATTCCGGCAGTATATCGTTGCTCGATATCTTTTCTTAATACCTCGTATTCTTTTACTAAGGGATTTAAAAAATTAATGCGGAAGTTATAAAATCCGGTTACTTCAAACACCAGCATAGCTGCTATCACAAAGCGGGTTTTGGCACGATCGCTTTTTAACCATTCCAACGCCATGTTTATCAATAATAAAAACGCTGCCAGGTTTAAATTCAACATCGACCGGTATGCAGAAAAATTATCTTTTGAAGCAAGTATCGGCAGGTAGATCAGTATCAATAGCAGAAAAACAATTACAATATACAGCAACTTTTTAGGAATAGCTTGTCCACGGTAAGCAATCAATGAATAGATAACCCATACCGCAATAGCCACTATATAAAAAGCCTGCGAAATAATGCTATGTAAGCTGAACAGAAAATTAAAACTGAAAGCCTGCGCAATCGGTATAGAAAAAAAGAAGGCAACTTTATTAAGAACATCCAGGTTTAAAGTGGTTCTTGGGTCAGCACCTATACCATAAACATGGATAGTTAATTTGAACAATAAATAATAAACTACCGTAATTACGAGGTAAGCTATAACACCCGATATTAAAATGCGATCAGGGTTTTCAAATTTCTTCGAAATAAAGTGTAAAAAGAATGGCAACAGAAAAGCTCCAATTCCCACCTGATAAATAAATAAAGAGGCAACTCCCAAAACCAATATTAATAACTGCATTGGGATGGGGATACTTAAATAGCTTGCGCGTTTTTTTAACTCACTAAAAAATAAATGACCACTTAGCAGACCGCAGATGAATGATAAGAATACTTCAAAGCATGATCCTCCCCATCCATTATATACTGCGAGGGAAAGATTGCAGGCCAGAAAAACGCCGCTTATTAAAACCAATCTGTTATCCAGGCCATTGAACCGTACCCACTTGCCCAGCAGTTTTATAAATAAACAGATAGCGGGGATCCACCCCAGCACTGATATGATCCGAAAGATGATTACCGCATTAATGGTATGTATAGAAGTAAATCCGATTTCCATGAGTGGAGCCGACAAAAAACGTCCGTGTACCAGCCAGATATTGAAATTCTCTCCCTTTTCATTATGCCACAATACATGCGCATCATCCATGTATAAGAAGTTCGTATAAAATAAAGGGAAATAAATTACCAGGTAAGCAAGCAAAGGCAAGCCGTACAATGCAATTTTTTTATTCACTGCAGTTTAATTTATTAGAGAAAACCGGCAAAGGTTAGGGGACGAATATAATTAAAATTGAATATTAAATAAAGAATTTTGAATGGTGAAGTAAATAGCTGAAATTTTGAAGTTTAATATTCGGACGATGTTCTATCCTTATTTGATCCATCGCTCAAAAAATTCCCAGGTGCGCAGCATTTGATCTATCCGCTGCCTGTTGTCGCCACTGCGGGTAATTTCATGGGTGGCATTGGGATGTCTTACATATTCAACCGGCCGGCCAAGCACCTTGAGGCTGCGGTATAGCATTTCGCTTTCTACAAAACCTGTGCGGCGGTCGTTATCTCCATGAAAAATAATATAGGGCGTGGTAATATTCTGTACGTATGTAATGGGTGATTCGCGTTCAAGATTGGCTTTGGCTTCTGCTTCCCAGGGGTATCCGCCAAAATAATTTGGTACCAGTCTCCATGCATTGCCTTCTCCAAAAAAGGTAGAGAGGTCGTATACACCGCGTTGTGAACAGGCTGCTTTAAAACGATGGTCATGTGAAATGATCCATGCTACCAGATAGCCTGCATAGGAACCGCCGGTAACAACCAATTTAGATGTATCTGCCCAGCCTTCGGCAACTGTTTTATCCAATGCAGTTAATACATCGCTGGTAGGGCCTTTTCCCCAGTCGTTTATGTTAGCGCGTAAAAAGCTTTCTCCATAGCCACCACTGCCGCGAGGGTTGCAATACACTACACCATATCCTTTGCTGCAGAAGAACTGATATTCATGCCACATACTGGTTTCACCAGGTCCCCACATAGCAGAAGGACCACCGTGAATGTCGAGCACTAAGGGATATTTTTTACCGGCCTCATAATTCGCAGGCTTCATTATCCAATATTCGATCGTCATGCCTTTATCGTTGGTAAAGGTTTTCTTTTCGGGAAACGACAGATTTTTATTCTGCACCCAATTGTTAAATGTGCTGATACGCTTTGCATTTTTGGCGGCGCCATCGGCCACATATAATTCATAAGGATCAGCAACTTCGGTTTTAGCGTAAACCAGTTTATTATTGGCCAGATCAAAAGTGCTGATGCCGCTGTTGTAATCAGTTAACTGTTCAACCTGTTTGGTTTTCATATTTATCTGGTACAATGGAAATCCGCCATTGCTGGGAGCATTAAAATACAGGTACTTTTCATCGGCGCTCCAAACGAGACTGCCTTTGTTGCGGTCGAAAGGAATGATGATCATATCCTTTTCAGTGCCTGTTAAAGGCATAATGGCCAATTGCGGCACTCTTACAAATGATACATCTGACACCTGAAAGGCAAGCCATTTGCCGGAAGGAGAAACTTTAGGTGAGAAATACACCTTTTCATTTTCACCCAATATTTTACGCAGATGACTTCCATCTGTATCGGCAATAAAAATTTCATTTTCCAGCGACCGGTCGGGGTGTTCGGTTGAATCCACATCGCCCGATAAAATAACCTGTTTGCCATCGGGTGTAAACTCAGCGGTGGCAAAGGAATAAAATCCATGTGTTATAGCTACAGGAGTATCGCCCGGTTTGGCATTGGTAATGAAAAAATGAGTGAAGCTTAAATCGGTCGAAACATTCATTTCGTCCTGAAAGTTGAGTTTATTTATTACCCGCGCTTTTTTATCAGCAATATCATTATCGAGGTATGCTCTCACTTCATCCAGCGTTCCATCGGGATTGGCCTTGGCAGAAGACGACTTCAGCTGTTCATTTTTATCGAAGCCGGGTTTTTCAACGGGCCATTCGGGCAGTTTGTGGCCGGGATTAAGAATAGAATCTTTTAGCAGGTCGTTCAGGGAAATACTGCCGGCAAATAGAATTTGTTTTCCATCGGGGCTCCATTTGGGATTGGTAGCGCCGTATTTTGATTTCGTGAGCTGAACGGCTTCACCTCCATCGAGTGAAAGTAAAAAGATCTGTGGCTTACCATCTGCCAGGCGCACAAAAGCGATCTGCTTTCCATCGGGACTCCAGGCTGGTTGGGAAGAACCTTCTTTGGTAGTTAATTGCCGCGGCGCCGAATTGCCATCTGTAGATACCATCCAGATCTGGTTCAGATATTTATAATCCCATTTGCTTTCTCCATCATTTTCAATAGACGTAACTGTAAAAGCGGCTTTGCTGCCATCGCGGGTAAGTGTTATGCCGTTGATGGATTTGATTTTTAGCATATCTGTAACGGTCACTGGCTGTTTATTCTGTGCTACCGTTGCCAATGTGATGGAAAAGCAAATACAAATCAAAAGCCTTTTCATGTTACGAATTTAGTGGCTGAATGTACGAATTCAGCATCATTCCATTTACAGAAAATGATGAGTAGCTGAGATTTGGTAACGGTGGTACTTTTAACAGTGCAGATACCCATTATTCCTTGCTGTTTTTTGTTTATTAAGGTAATTTTGCGTTAATTGTAGTACTATGAGTGAAACCATTACGCCGCAATTGACGGCCAAGGATTTTGCTACTGACCAGGAAGTGCGTTGGTGCCCCGGCTGTGGCGATTATTCCATTCTGGCTCAGGTGCAAAAGATTATGCCGGGATTGGGAATTCCAAAAGAAAACATTGTAATTATTTCAGGTATCGGCTGCAGCAGCCGCTTCCCCTATTATATGAATACCTACGGTATGCACTCAATTCACGGCAGGGCTACAGCCATTGCCAGCGGGTTGAAAGCATCCAGACCGGAATTAAGCGTATGGATCGTGACAGGGGATGGTGACGGACTGAGCATTGGTGGTAACCATACCATCCATTTACTGCGCCGCAATTTCGACGTGAATATCATGCTTTTCAATAACCAGATCTACGGGTTAACCAAAGGCCAGTATTCACCTACATCTGAAGTAAGTAAGGTTACCAAGTCGACTCCTTACGGCAGTATCGACCATCCGTTCAATCCGCTGGCGCTGGCCATGGGAGCAGATGCCACCTTTATTGCCCGTAGCATGGACCGGGATCCCAAACATTTGCAGGAAGCATTGATCCGCAGTCATAAGCACAGAGGAGCTTCTCTCCTTGAAATCTATCAAAACTGCAACATCTTTAATGATGGGGCTTTTGAAACATTTACCGAAAAATCTACCAAACCCGATAATACTTTGTTCCTTGAGCATGGCAAGCCATTAATCTTTGGCGCCAAACAGGACAAAGGCATTAAACTGGATGGATTCAGACCAATTGTGGTGGACCTGGCCAATGGCGCTTCTGCCAGCGACCTGTGGATTCATGATGAAAAGGATTTTTATAAGGCGCAGATCTTAGTCAGAATGTTTGACGACCCGAGGGTAGAAGGACATTTGCCCCGCCCATTTGGGGTGTTTTATGAATCAGACCGCGCCTGCTATGAAGATGTAATGCGGTTACAAATTGAAGAAGTTATAAGCTCAAAAGGCCAGGGTAACCTCGACAAATTATTGCGGGGTAATGAAACCTGGACGATTGCCTGAGAATCGAATAAAGTAAGATCTTAGTAATAAAAGGCGAAGGGTGAGTCATAGGCCAGTTGGCTGATGGCTCACCCTTCGCCTTTTTAAAAAAAGAGCCAGCGATGGATATCGCCGGCCTGTGCTTACCTCTGAAACCACAAAAAGAAAGAAGTTAAGCTGTATATTATTTATACTGTTGTTATAATGAATAATTAATTGAGGGAGGTTCAATGGATGATGGACAACGTGGATTGATGTGAAGGAGGTGATATGTAAATGCATGCCAGACAGTAGATCGGCATTGCAGGAATATATTCCCCTTGCAATTTTTTGAACTTTAAATGACTGCCGATACAGGAGTAAAAGCAGTTAATTTCAGTTGCAGGTACAATCTTTTTGTATTGCAGTTCTCAGCACAAACGGTCGTTGCACGATCAGAGGTAATGTTATTAAGGGCCGCGGATAATTTATAGTACGAACAAATGCTTATCCGTACTTTAAAATAATTTTATGTTTAAAATGGAAATTGGAGGGCTGACGGAAATTGGATGGTTGGAAATCGGGAAATTGGATTAGTGTTGTGCTTTGACGGTGAGATTTGTGATTCAGCGCATAGCCCGGTAAAAATAAAGACAGTTTTTTTAAAAATCAATATTTTTTTTAAAATTTTTTAACGGTATAGCCAGTCGCCTGATTTCTTAAGTTCAATCAAACGTTTATTAAAAGGGTGAGTGTCTATAGTAAGCGTTATCTGGTACCGGCGGCTTCCATTTCTTTTTCAGCTGCTTTTAACAGGCTGGTTTTCTTATAATCATACCACCATTTAGGGGCTGTTTTCTTCATCAGCGTGTCGATATTCCGCATGCCGAACAAGTTCCAGGCGCCCTTCAGTTTGCCGCCCAGGGATGATTGCAGGGCCCTGAGGCTCATGGCAAAGCCGCTGTCGAGGTATTCCATATGATGCCAGTACCCGGCAGGCATAAATAATGTGTCGCCATGGTTCAGGATCATTTCATAGCCTTTTGCCAGTTTCAGGGCCGGGAATTGTTTATAATCGGGATTGCCGTTTTGATTATAGTTGGAGAAATCGGCCAAACTTAACACCTCAAATGGTTTGCGGTACAGCTTATGCTGTTGGTCAAATGGGAACAACAGTACTTTTTTCCTTCCCATGAACTGGGTATGCAAAATATGCGACATGTCGATGTCGAAATGCATATGGGTAATGCTGGTGGCGCCGCCCACGAAAAGCATGGGGTATTTTTTTACAAACCCTTTCATCATGTGATCGGGCCAGGTAAAGTCTTTGGTCAGTTGGGGAGCGTGATCAAATATGTTGAAAAGAAATATACGCCATGCAGCCGGACCCTGGCTGATCATATCAATGTATTCGCCAAAGGTTTTATAGTCATCGGCCGTATTAATAGGCGTATAAGCGTCGCTTTTTACATTGTTGTACAGTCCCACTCGTTTACTACCTACTATTCCCTTAAAGTAAGCCCAGTTCCATTTGGTATAGGCAGGCCATTCTTTGGCCATATCGGTAATAATTACCGGTTTTGAGGGCAGATAGTAACACTGCTGAAAATCTTCTGCACTTATACTGTCAATGCGGTCAACAGGTTGTAATTGCATGAAAAACGTTTGCGCAAATTTTATATTAAAATCATGTTCGCTGTATCAGTTTGGCACCGAATCTATGCCGCCTTTAACATTTAGGTAAAGAATTCAATAAGCGGTTCGGGCGCATATTTTGCCGTAATGGTTATGTGTCTTTCATTAAAAAGTATAATTTGCCGTTATGTTATTACATCTTCATCCCGAAAATCCTCAGCCGCGAAATATTGCAACGATTGTAGATATTTTGTCAAAAGGAGGGATAATCATATATCCCACCGATACCATTTACGGGTTAGGATGTGATATTTTTCAGCATAAGGCTATTGATCGCATCTGCCGTATTAAAAATATCGATCCGCAAAAGGCGCAATTATCGTTTGTGTGTTACGATTTGAGCGATTTAAGCCGTTATACTAAAAGTATCAGCACGCCGCTGTACCGTATGTTGAAACAATATCTGCCGGGTCCCTACACATTTATTCTACCTGCGAGCAAGGAAGTTCCGAAAATATTGCAAAGTAAAAAAAATACTATCGGATTACGCATACCAGATAACATCATTGCACGCACTATTGTTAAAGAATTAGGCCATCCTATTTTAAGTACTACTTTGCCGGGAACAATGGTAGAGGAATATACCGATCCCGAACTGATGTATGAAAACTTCAACAAACTGGTAGATGTAGTGGCAGATGGCGGTATTGGCGGCATGACGCCTTCAACCGTTATAGATTGTACGGGCGAAGAACCTGTCTTGATAAGACAGGGAGCCGGAGAATGGGAAATGGCAGACAGCGAGTAGTCAAAATATATATTGTATAGCCCCATCCCTTAGGGTGAGGGAGACAAAATTAAAATACATTGAAAAGCGAGTATCAGCAATTTTTTCCCGACAGTTTTACGCTTGAAACACCACGGGTATTATTACGATTGGTTAAGCCGGAAGATTATGGTCCTTTTCTTGAACTGGCCAAAGAAAAAGAAACATGGCAGTATTTTTCCAAAGACCTCAGTGATGAAACTGAATTAAAGAAATGGATGGACAAGCTGTTCCGCGAAAGAGAACAGGAAATAAGAATGCCTTTCACCGTTATAGACAAGCATACTTATGAAATTTGTGGAAGCGCCAGCCTTGTGAGCATTTCTTTTTATAATAAATGTATCGAAATAGGAAGTGTGTGGCTGGGAAAATCGTTTACAGGAACCGGTATAATGCGTGAAGCTGGTTTTGCATTACTTTCTTATGCTTTTGAAGTAATGAAAATGGAACGTGTTGAAATGAGAGTCGACAATCTCAATGAGCGCGCCAAATCAGCCTTTCTGAAAATAGGCATGATCCCCGAAGGTGTATTACGCAGTAATACGATAGTTCATGGCAACCGAAGGAGAGATACTTTATATTTCAGTATTCTGAGAAGTGAGTGGCAAGAAAGAAAGGAGAATTTTTTTCCGGAGATGATATAAAAAAACCAATCCCGCATTCGCGGAATTGGTTTCATCACAACTTTCAAAATCATCTGTTAACTGCAAATTAGTATATACGAAAAAAACGCGAAGGCCGTTGGGGTGATTACCAGGTGCGGTAACGACGGTTATGTTTGTCCCGGTAAATATCACGACTGGCCAAACGCTCTTCACGACGAATATTTGCTCTTTCGTATGGACTCATATATCCATCATTCCTGTATGCTCTGCGGATATCGCGGTGAATATCTCGTTGCTCACGTTCCAGGCGATAAGTTTCTCCTCTGGTTAATGAACCATTCCTTTCACCTTCGTGAATACGATACTGTTCATTACGGGTTTGACCATATACAGTCTGCGCATTAGCGCCTGCGGCTATCCCTGCTAAAAGCAAAACGGAGAGTATAATCTTTTTGTTCATTTTTTTATTTTTTAATTGTTTTCACATTGTGGTTACGCTATAAAAGACCGTGAGAGAAAAGCAGGGTTTAACCAAAATAGGTTGTTACAGACTGTTAAAAAGGGTGAAAGCAATGAAACAAATACCTTGTTACTTATTGAAAGTAAATTGATTACAACGATAAAAGGAGCTGATGCGGTTCGTTTCAGTAGTACGTTCTTACAACCAGTTTAACATTTGACGGCGATTAGGAACATGAAAATATTAAAGAGGAATATTCTCTTTTCTCCTGCCCTGAACGAAGTGGAAGGGGGGTTACATATCCAGTTCCAGCTGCTTCGAGCTGCATGAAAATGAGCGGCGGTGGTAGGGGCTTAATCCAAACTGTTCAATGGCCTTGCGGTGTTCTTCGGTTGCATAGCCCTTGTTGTTGCTCCATTTGTAATGAGGAAATTCGTCATGCAGGCGGCGCATAAAATCGTCGCGGTAGGTTTTCGCCAGTATGCTGGCCGCCGCGATAGAGGCATATTCCCCATCGCCCTGCACAATACATTGGTGAGGTACCCTCTTATATTTGGTAAATCTGTTGCCGTCGATGATCAGGAACTGCGCTTTCTTTTTTAATTTATCAACTGCCAGATGCATGGCTTTAAAAGAAGCGTTCAGAATATTAATGCGGTCAATTTCCTCGTGATCTACCATGGCGACATGGTAGCTTATCGCATTTTTTTCAATGTATGTTCTTAATTCATACCGGTTCTCTTCATTCACCTGCTTTGAGTCGTTCAGTTTTTCGTGGTAAAAACCTTCAGGCAGAATTACGGCGGCAGCAAACACAGGACCGGCTAAACAACCACGACCTGCTTCATCGCAGCCGGCTTCAATTAGTTCTGTCTGATAAAAAAGTTTAAGCAAGTGATCAACTTTGGCCCAAAAATAAGTTATGGCGGCATTTAAAATATTATTTGTAAACTTTGTTTTTATACACACTACATTCCCAATATGGAACCAGCGACTTTACCTCGGTTATTTCCGTCTTTTGAAAAGGAACTACAGGATGAGCTGCAACAGCAGGGCGAGATCCGCACATTTAAGGCGGGAGAACAACTGATGCGCACCGGACAATATTTCCGGTCAACCATGCTGATTCTCGACGGACTGGTAAAAGTGTATCGCAAAGACGAGGACGGAAATGAGTTTTTTATGTATTATCTGCAGCCCGGCCAGGCCTGCGCTTTATCAATGGTATGTGCCGCCGAACATAAGCCCAGTGCCATTATGGCAAAAACGGTTAAGGATACCGAAGTGATAGCGGTTCCTTTACAGCTAATGGATGAATGGATGACCAAATATAAAAGCTGGTACCATTTTGTTTTAAGTACATATCGCGCACGTTTTGAGGAACTGCTTAACACAATTGATCATATCGCCTTTCGGGGAATGGACGAGCGCCTGGAGTTCCATCTTAAAAAACATCAGGAAACCCTGAACACAAATATTATAACAACCAATCACCAGGAAATTGCCAATGAGCTCAACTCTTCGCGCGAAGTAATATCCCGCCTGCTTAAAAAAATGGAACAATTGGGAAAAGTGAAACTGCATCGCAACGCTATTGAGATTATTAAATTATAATCTGAAACCTTTAAAGATCATTTAAGAATTTCATTATTACTTTAATGATGAAATGGTAGTGAAGTTACATCATTGAATATTTTATTGTATCTCTTACTCTTTACCGGCCGCATTCATACATATTTTTGAGGGAGATCGTCCTTATTGTGATCTTCGTCACCAATCAGACTTTTATTTTCGTGCACTTTTGATTCGATCAAAGAATTTTAAATGGAAATAGCTGGTTATATAGCAGCCGTTCTGATCGGTGTTTCATTAGGTTTAATCGGCGGCGGCGGCTCAATACTCACCGTACCTGTATTTGTTTACCTGATGCATGTGCATCCGGTATTAGCAACTACCTATTCACTATTTGTGGTAGGTAGTTGCAGCCTGGTAGGTGGCGCCAGAGCTTACTTTAAAAAATTAATTGATTTTAACGTAGTACTGTACTTCGGTTTTTCCTCTCTGTTATCGGTATTTATAATACGTCGGTTTGTTTTGCCGTTAATACCTGATTATTTATTTACCATAGGAAGTGTTGTGATCACCAAAGGTGTTTTTTTAATGGTGCTGTTTGCACTGTTAATGCTGGCAGCTTCTGTGTCGATGATAAAACCAAATAGAAAAGATACGATACCTCCTTCCGGCAAATCACGTATATCAATGCTGATGTTGCAGGGACTGCTGATAGGCGCCATTACCGGATTATTGGGAGCAGGCGGCGGCTTTTTAATTATACCGGCATTGGTATTATTCAGCCGGTTGCCCATGAAAATTGCGGTGGGTTCTTCCTTATCGATTATGGCAATAAGTTCTTTTTTCGGCTTTTTCAGCACTTTATCGCATTATACTATTAACTGGGTGCAGTTATTATTGTTTACAGCTATTGCCGTAGCCGGTATTTTTATAGGCACTGCTTTATCAGACAAAATACCACACCATGCATTGAAGAAAGGATTTGGATGGTTTGTGTTGGCAACAGGCATTTTTATATTAGTACGTGAACTCTTTTTTTCCTGATTGCTTCGCTCAGCATTTTTTGCCACAGATTACACAGATGGCACGGATATGAACTTTTTATTGAACATCTGTGTTTATCTGTGCAATCTGTGGCAAAATGAATTCGCCGCACCGCAGGTGCGGCTTATGTGATAAAAGTCATAGTTTATTATAGTCGCCCTTTAGAAATTTGTATCAATAAAAAAATAAAGTATGAAGATCGAACAAATATATACCGGTTGTTTGGCGCAGGGAGCTTATTATATCGAGAGCGAAGGCGAAGCTGTTATCATTGATCCGCTTCGCGAAATCAATCCCTATATACAAAAAGCTTCCCGCAACGGCGCAACCATTAAATATGTTTTTGAAACGCATTTTCATGCGGATTTTGTATCGGGCCATCTCGACCTGTCAAAGGCTACAGGCGCTCCTATTGTTTACGGACCTACAGCATCGCCTTCTTTCAAAGCCATCATTGCCAATGATGGCGACATATTTAAAGTTGGCAAAGTAACATTTACTGTGTTGCATACACCGGGGCACACCATGGAAAGCACCTGTTATCTGTTGAAAGATGAGCAGGGAAAAGCAATTGGTTTGTTCAGCGGCGATACTTTATTCATTGGGGATGTTGGTCGTCCTGATCTGGCTCAAAAAGCGGCTCACATGACACAGGAAGATCTGGCCGGTATGCTATTCGATTCTTTACGCAATAAGGTCATGCCACTGGCTGATGATATAATTGTTTATCCCGCGCATGGCGCCGGCAGTGCTTGTGGTAAAAACATGAGCAAGGAAACAATGGATACACTGGGCCATCAGAAAACAACCAATTATGCATTGCGGTTTGATATGACAAAGGAAGAATTTATAAAAGAAGTCACTACCGGCTTAACAGCTCCACCGCAATATTTTCCGCTTAATGTGCAGTTGAATAAACAGGGTTATGAAAGCATTAATGAAGTGATAAGAAAAGGAACGCATCCGTTAACCGTAGATGCCTTTGAAGCAGCAGCAAATGAAACCAATGCACTGATACTGGATACAAGAGACCCACAGGTTTTTGCAAAAGGTTTTATTCCCAATTCTATTAATATTGGTATAGACGGAAACTTTGCACCATGGGTAGGAGCATTGATACCAGATATTAAACATGAAATTTTAATTGTTGCAGAAGACGGCCGCGAAGAAGAAGTAGTTACCCGCCTGGCAAGAGTAGGTTATGACAATGCGATCGGTTTTTTAAAAGGCGGAATTAATGAATGGAAAAAAGCAGGTAAAGAAACAGATGCCGTTACTTCAATCACAGCTAGTGAGCTGGTAGCCATTAAAGAAGCTAATAAAGAAATAAACATACTGGACGTACGTAAGCAAAGTGAATTTGAGGCAGAGCATGTTAAAGATGCTGTAAACGCCAGTCTGGATTATATCAATGAAAGCATGCAACTGGTAGATAAAGATAAAACCTGGTATGTGCACTGTGCCGGCGGCTACCGTTCCATGATATTTATTTCCATATTAAAAGCAAGAGGTTTTCATAATCTGATAGATATTAAAGGCGGGTTTAAGGCGCTTAAAGAGTCGGGAAAGTTTGATGTAACAGATTACGTTTGCCCTACTACTATGTTGTAGACTGAACAGAGCTTATAAAAAAAAGTTTAGTATGAACCTCTGGTTAAAACAATTAATGGTTCAATGGAATGTGTGCCGTATTGTACGGATCGCTGCCGGATTACCTATAATGATTGTAGGTATCAGCCAAAGCGACTGGCCGGCTGCTGCCTTTGGTGCAGCATTTTTGCTGGCAGGATTATTGTCGGTTCAATGTTGTACGGCAGATGGTTGTACAACCCGTTATAACAGCAAAAACGAGCTGCCGAAGCATATTGAATTTGAAGAAGTAAAAAAATAATACTATGAGTACGTTTGCTGAACTTATACAAGGCGATAAACCGGTACTGGTTGACTTTTTTGCAGAGTGGTGTGGCCCGTGCAAAATGATGCCGCCTATTTTAAAAGAAGTAAAGCAATCACTGGGCGACAATGTAACCATCCTTAAACTGGATGTAGATAAAAATCCCCAGGTAGCGAACGCTTTTCAAATACAGGGCGTTCCAACCCTGATCGTTTTTCAAAATGGTGAAATTAAGTGGCGTCAATCGGGCGTAGTGCCTGCACCCCAACTGCAGCGGGTATTGCAACAGTTTGGTGCATAGTAGATTATTGCTATAGAATCAAGCCTTGAATTTTTCATAAATAAAAAGCTGTGTGATTTTTGTCGCACAGCTTTTTTTATGAATCCCTGATTTTTACGGAAATTTAGTAATGATGCTTTTTTTGGAATGGATTAAACAACCGTGGCCCTGGTATGTGGCAGGTCCGTTGATCGGACTAACGGTTCCTCTCTTATTAATCATAGGAAATAAATCCTTTGGTATTTCTTCTTCACTCAGGCATGTTTGCGCCGCCTGTTTTGCGGGCAATATTCCTTTTTTCAAATACAACTGGAAAAAAGAAACCTGGAACCTGTTCTTTGCTGGTGGTGTTTTATTGGGCGGCGCCATAGCTGCTATTTGGTTAAGCAATGCACAGCCTGTGGTAGTTAATCCAAAGCTGGTAAATGAACTACAGCGGTACGGCGTACACAACTACAGCAATCTGGTTCCGGTTGATCTGTTTAACTGGCCTTCGCTTTTAACATTGCGCGGATTGATACTAATGGTTGCAGGTGGTTTTCTGGTAGGTTTCGGAACCCGTTATGCCGGTGGTTGTACATCAGGGCATGCAATAATGGGGCTTTCTAATCTGCAATGGCCTTCACTCATAGCTACCTGTTGTTTTATGATCGGTGGTTTTATTACAGCAAACCTTATTCTTCCTGTTGTTTTACAACTGTAAAAAATTAAAAATGGAAACGAGAGATATAAGTACACAACCCGTTATTCTGAAAGAAACAAATACTGATTTTGAAGTTCGTTCGCTCGATACTATTTGTATCAACGAATCGCACATTCAGCATCCGTGGTGGTATTCGTTGAAATATCTTGTTGCGGGTTTATTGTTTGGTATTGTGCTGGTTAAGTCGCAGGTAATTTCATGGTTCCGTATTCAGGAAATGTTCAGACTGCAAAGCTTTCACATGTATGGCGTAATTGGCTCGGCAGTGGTAACAGGAATCATATCAATATGGCTGATTAAAAAGTTCAAAGTAAAAACGATCTATGGCGAACCTATTGAACTGCATCCCAAACAGTTTAATAAAGGACAGATCTATGGCGGACTATTGTTCGGCGCAGGCTGGGCACTAACAGGCGCCTGCCCCGGACCATTATATGCACTGATAGGAACAGGTGCTACTGTAATAATTGTCACCTTATTAAGTGCCATTGCCGGTACATGGGTATATGGCAGACTGCGTGAAAAACTGCCACATTAAATTTTTTGGTTATGAAGAAACAGAATAACTATCTTTAGTAAGGATTTAATTATTGTCAATTATAAGCTAACGGAAGGCTATTGTACATAACTCAGGCTTTATCCGTATCTGCCCCCAACCTCATCCTGAGGGAATCTTGCGCGAAACATTCTTACCTACTCCATGAATCGAGGGATCGATCCATATCCGTTTTGCCGGTACGGGTACCGGTATGTTTAAAACAACATATCATTTAATCAAAACGCCATCAATAGATTCTTGTATCTCTTGATACAGGCAAGCTATTGTATAAACTTTCATCAATCTTTCTTCCATTAACTAAATCTAAAATTTGCTGTATATGCAAACTAACAATGCTAACTCACGCCGTAATTTTTTAGGAAAGATCGCCACTGGTGCAGCCGCGCTGAGCGCCGCTTCACTGGTTCCATTCAATGTAGATGCAGCACCTGATGGTCATATAAATAGCGATGCCGATGAGTGGTTCAGTAAAATAAAAGGAAAACATCGTATTGTGTTTGATGCTACACAGCCTCATGAAATAATGCCATTTGCATGGCCAAAGGTTTTTTTGCTTACTAATTCTGCTACCGGCACAGCTGAAAAAGACTGCAGTGTAGTAGTTGTGCTTCGGCACGCTGCTGTAGGATATGCTCTTAACAGCGACCTGTGGGCCAAATATAAACTGGGTGAAGTATTTAAAGCCGATGATCCCCTCACAAAAGCACCTGCTACCCGCAATCCTTTCTGGCAACCCAAAGAAGGCGACTTTAAAGTGCCGGGCATAGGAAACGTTGCTATAGGTATTAATGAATTACAGAGCAATGGTGTTATGTTCTGCGCCTGCAATATGGCTATAACAGTATACAGTGCAGTTATAGCTGATATGATGAAAATGGATGCCGAAACAGTAAAGAAAGAATGGCTTGCCGGGGTATTACCAGGTGTACAGGTTGTTCCTTCTGGTGTTTGGGCTGTTGGCCGTGCGCAGGAACATGGATGCACGTATTGTTTTGCAGGATAAAAACGAAGCAGGAGGTTGGAAGTCAGAAATCAGACATGAACTTTGAAGCAAGGTCACTTCTGACATCTGACTTTCGACATCTGACTTCCAATCTAAAACTTCATGAATCAAAAGGTAATTATAGGATTACTAATCGTAATCCCTGGTGCTATTGCTTTGCCCTGCCTGCAACAATGCGCTGCTGATATTAAAAAAGAAGTTGCGCCAACACTGGTAGCTGATAAAACAGAAGGCCCATGGGCAGCACCTGACTCAAACGCCATTCCTCATTCTGAAACAGGTGATCAGATACGTTATGGACGGGAATTAATAGCACATACATCATGGTATTTGGGCCCCAAAGGAAAAGTGGCGCATATATCAAATGGTATGAACTGCCAGAACTGTCATCTGGCCGCAGGTACCAAGCCGTGGGGCAACAATTACAGTGCAGTAGCTGCTACCTATCCCAAATATCGCGACCGTAGCGGCACCATGGAATCAGTTGAAAAAAGGATCAATGATTGTTTGGAAAGAAGTTTGAACGGAAAAGCGCTTGACAGCAACAGTCGTGAAATGCGCGCTATGATTACCTATATGCACTGGCTGGGAACAAATGTACCAAAGGGTAAAGCTCCGGCAGGGGCAGGCATTGCATCGCTCAAATATCTTGACAGATCTGCCGATCCTGAAAAAGGTAAAATAGTTTTTCTTGAAAAATGTCAAAGTTGCCACGGGCCCGATGGCGCAGGCATGCGGGATACCATTACAGGTACCGGTTATTTGTATCCACCGTTATGGGGCGCCAATAGTTTTAATGTTGGGGCCGGTCTTTATCGTGTATCGCGAATGGCTGGTTATGTAAAAGATAATATGCCTTTTGGCGCATCGCATGGCAATTCACAACTAACAGATGAACAGGCATGGGATGTGGCCGCATATGTGAATTCGCAGCCGCGGCCTTTTAAAGAGTTTATACACGACTGGCCTAATAAAAGCGCCAAACCGGTTGATCATCCTTTCGGTCCTTATGCAGACAGCTTCACCGAACATCAACATAAGTTCGGTCCTTTTAGTCCTATCCAGAAGTTTAAGGACGCATCAAAACGAAAATAAAAACCAAACACCATGATCAAGCAAATTATATCCATCGTTTCCCTCGTTGTATGTAGTTTTCTGGCTGTTGCGCAGAAAGCTGATTACAAAGTGATATTTGATATGAGCAGCAACGACTCTGTTAATCAGAAAGCCGTTATTCGCGAATTACAGGCTATATCACAGGAACGCCCTGACGCCCAACTGGAAGTAACTGTTTATGGCGAAGCGTTGCCCCTGGTATTGAAAGACAAATCAAATTATGCTGATGCCATTCAGCAACTGATCAGTAATAAAAAAGCAAATTTTAAAGTTTGCTCTATGACCATGAAACGGATGAATGCCGATAAAAGCCAGCTCATTGCCGGAGTAGATGTAGTTCCCGATGGTATTTATGAAATTATAAGCAAACAGCGCGAAGGATGGGGATATATTAAGGTAGCCCACTGAGCAATAATGAATATTGGATGATGAATATTGAGTGTGGAAGTTAAATACGATGAACCGTGTTAATTTCTTAAAATGCTGAAAATGAGACTCCAAATACTTCAGCATTTTGCCTTGAACATTCGATATTCATCATTACTCTGCCTTACCTTTGCGCCGCAATGAATACCATATCTCATGAACAACGGGCCAACCGGGCGGTATCCAACTGGATATTATTAGGTGTGATAATGTTATTGGTTCAGGTGGTACTGGGTGGCATTACCCGTTTAACCGGTTCGGGCTTATCTATTACAGAATGGAATGTAGTTACCGGCGCTTTACCTCCCCTGAACGAGCACCAGTGGCTTACTGAGTTTGATAAATATAAACAAACGCCCCAGTTCAGGCTGCTGAACGTAGACTTTACCCTGTATGACTTTAAAAATATCTTCTTCTGGGAATGGTTTCACCGCCTGTGGGCGCGCCTGATAGGGGTAGCATTTCTGGTAGGTTTCGTGTACCTGCTGGCCAAAAAATACCTGAAAAAGCAAGTGGTGTATCCGTTACTGATTCTTTTTTTACTGGGAGCTCTGCAGGGAGCTGTTGGATGGATAATGGTCGCCAGCGGCCTTACCGGTGATGCTATTTATGTACGGCCAACCCGTTTGGCCATGCATTTTATTTTTGCCCTGGGCCTCATTTGCTACGCTTTCTGGTTTGCCCTGCAGTTAAAAATTCCTGCCAAAAACAAAATATATAATCCGGGTCTGCAAAAGTTTACCTGGGCGCTGATCATTCTTCTGTTTGTTCAATTAATATTTGGTGCATTAATGGCAGGCCATAAAGCCGCCACGGCAGCGCCAACCTGGCCTACCATTAATGGTAGCTGGGTGCCTGATGGCTTATTTCGGGAGCAGCCGGTAAGCCTCAACTTTTTTGAAAATAAGATCACTATTCACTTTATTCACCGGGGGCTGGCCTATACGTTATTAATTTTGATAATAATTTATTCTGTTCAGGCATTTCGTGTAAACGCCAACCCGGTTTTTAGCAAGGCGCGCCGGTTGCCGTTAATTCTTGTATCGCTACAGGTATTACTGGGAATTTTATCGGTATTAACCAGTACCCGCATTGTTCCCAACCGGTGGGGAGCATTTGAATGGATGGCCCAGCTGCATCAGATTACCGGAATGTTATTACTGCTGAGCCTGGTAGCCATGTTATTTCTCACCCGGCGCCCATCTTTTACGCAACCTTCATAATCTTGCCGCGGTCTTTTCGTTTTAATAGTATATTGAGATGTAAAGTCGGA
>Ga0105239_10000941_pt1 | contig 41042 bp, 43 predicted proteins | sample KBSC44metaG_FD_92761 | JGI IMG/M metagenome (GOLD analysis project Ga0105239, IMG submission 92761) | Corn rhizosphere microbial communities from Kellogg Biological Station, Michigan, USA - KBS C4-4 metaG | ecosystem: Host-associated > Plants > Roots > Rhizosphere > Soil | place: Michigan, USA...
GCCCAGGGAATGGGCGGTCGCCAAGGCGCAGTTTGCTGTGCTCTTCGGCGAGAGGTTCATCCGGGCCATGGCGGCCTGATGTTCAATCAGCCCGCCCATACACGGAATTCCTGACAGTCCCCCGGGTGGTGGAACGCGCTGAGCACCTCCTGCCCCTCATAAGCGATACAGCGGCCTTTCGGAGCAGGGTAAACTACGTCGTTGCGCAGGAGCGCGAGAGGCTGAAGCTGGCGGCACTCGAAAGGCCTGCGTTCTAACGACCGCTCGTGGAGCGGTATCTGCCGGGCCGCCGTCAGTCGCTCCGACGCACCCTGGGCATAAACCGAGTGAACAATACCAATCCGATGATTACCCAGCACGTCGCCGCCTGACGATCGTATGAGCCAACGAGCCGCCAATCGAAGTAGCTGCTTGCACTTAAGACGAGTAGGCCGACCACATAGACCCCAGCGATAACTCGCTGCACTACCGTCGGTGATGCACCATCCCACTCATATTGGCCCATGGGTGTCTTCTGCGCCTCCTCCGGAATGTCTGCAATCCCTGAGCGCCTGTTCCATCCCGAATGGCAGGTGATGGAGCGATAGCTGTTGTCATGCGCTCCGCCGGTTTGGCGTAGCGATGGCGTAGCAGGCGAGCACCGTGATCACGAAGATGCCAAACGCTGGCAAGAGCGCAAAGCCAAGTCCCGGCGGCCCATCTCCGTCGTCGTTCGCAGCATGGAAGGTAAGCCGCAGCAGCGCCCATTCTGACGCGAGCGGGCAGGATAGGAAGAACAACGTGCAATCCATGGGAATCGCATTCGGGTCGCCTGTCTGGCGAAGGCGACCGCCAGCACAATTGGAACGATCGTCGCGCCAATGAACGCGATCAGACATAGGATCGGCGAAGCGGCAAGGGCCGCGCCGATGCATGTCGACCATGAGCTTGTCGTCTTTGCCGATCGTCGGGCCATGCTCTCGGAAGGCGCGTCAAACGGCTTGTAGAAGGAATGCGCCCGCGCCTAGGCCGTGTCCCGCAGCACGATCCGGCGTGCCAGCCGGTACACGCAGCGCCGTTCCGGCGAGCGCGTCTGCTGCGCCTTCATCAGCAGCACGATGGCTGCCTGCGCGCCATATTTCTCCAGGGCATGGGCCGTTTCGTCGCGGGCCAGTGCCTGTTCGCGCGCGCTGGGAAAGAAGCCCATGAACGACATGCTGTGAATTCCCCACTGATGCCGGGTCGCCATCGAGGGGCGTCCGACGTCGCCGGGCGGGCCACGCCGTCCGCCCCGGATATGCCGCGGGGTCCGCCCACCCCGACGGTCCCACGATCGCGCCATGCACCCGGCCGGCCAACGCGCCTTCGTAGCGCCTTCGCCGCCGCCCGGCTTCTCACTCAGCGCAGAGCCGGGCGTCTCCGGGTGCCCTGTCGTAGAGATTGCGGAACGCCCGATAGAAGGTCGGCAGGCTCTCGAACCCGCAGGCGAAGGCGATGTCCGTGACCGACGCGGCGGGCCGGCCGCGCAGCATCCGGTACGCTGCCTGCGCGCTTGCGCGACAGCGTGCGGGCGAAGCTGGCGCCCGTGCGCTCGAACACGATGTGCAGCTGCCGCACCGAGATGCCGAGCATGCGCGCGACCGCGATCGGCGTCAGATCCGGGCGATGGAAATGGCGCTCCATGATGCCGAGCGCGGCGTGGCGAAGGCCGGCGCGCACGGCCGCCCGGACTTCGGGCGTCCGCGACGGCAGCCGGTCGCGCAGCGCCAGGGCGAGGCGGGCGATATGGGCGATGTCCTCGCCGGGATCGGCGGCGTCCGGCCGCTCGGCGGTCAGGGCGTCGAACAGCGCCCGGAAGGGGGGCAGGATCGGGCTGTCCGGCACCGGCCTGGCCGAGGACAGGTCGTCGATCGGCGTGCCGAGCGTCAGGGCGTCGTCGATCGGGACCTTCAGCAGCCGGAAATGAAAGTCCCCGTCGCCATGCGGGCGCGCAGCATAGGGCTGGTCCGAATGACCGATCGTCAGGTCGCCTTCGCGGATATGCTCGATGCGATCGCCGCCGATGTCGAGCGCGCCCGGGCCGCGCACCTGCAATCCGATGCACAGGCTGTTCCCGGCGATGCGGGCGATGTCCGATCGGGTGCGGCTGAGATCATAGGCCGAGGCCCGCATGTCCGAGGCGATCGCGGTGCCGATCCGGCGTGCGCGGAAGACGCCGTGGAACGCCTCGCGCCGCTCGCGCGGCAGTTCGATCGTCACGCCGAACAGGTTCCTGGCCCGCATCTCCCGCCATTGTTCGAAACGCTGGCCGGGCGGGAGGCCGTCCGTGGAGAAATCGAGCATCTGCCATCGCCCCGACAGGATGATGAACCCTCGCCGGCCGCCATGGCGCAGCGCGCGCCGTCAATCCAGCCCCGATGCCCGCCCGGCGCACATCGTTACGAAAAAGTAATGATATCGCCGTCGAGGGGCATCTCCAGGCGATGCGTGCTCGGCGACGGCCGTGGCGAGGGCGGCGGGCGGTCCGGATCGAGCATGTCCTCGATCCGCTTGCCCCGATCGCGCACCGTGAAGGCATCGATCACGAACGGCAGCCCCTGCGATTGCTCGAACGTGGGCCGGTCGCTGATGTGGAAGTGGAGATGGCGCGCGCCCGCGGCGCCCGTCTGGCCGAGATGCCCGATCACCGCGCCGCGCCGCACGCGCTGCCCGATCCTGACCGCCAGGCTGCCGGATCGCAGATGGGCATAATGGGCGTAGCGGCCCGGGGCGATCCGCAGCACGACGAAATTGCCGTAGAGCGTCCGGTTGGTGAGATCGTCGGGCGTGTCCTGCGGCGCCAGCGGCGTGCCGTTCGCGATGCCGTCGCGCGCATCCACCACCACCCGTCGGCCACGGCGAGCACGTCGCCGCCATAGCCGATCCAGTCCTCGTCGGTGGTCGCCGCCGGGGAGGCGCGGGGGCCGCGAAAGGCATGGTCGCCGTCGTCGAGCCCGAACCAGTCGATCGCGAACCGCTGGGGATCGGACAGCGTGCCGTTGATGGCGACCATGCTCCCCCAATGGTGCGACAGGCGATTGCCCGGCCCCTCCGCCGCCAGCCAGCGGCCGCCCCGCAGCGGCGCCGCGATCCGCACCGGGGCGGCCTCGATCACCGGCGTGCGGATGTCGTCGGCGCGCTGCAGGGCGCCGGCGCCGGTGCGAAAGACCAGCTGGTGGCGCAGCGCGCGCGGCGGGATGCCGGCGGGCAAGGTCAGCCACAGGAAGAAGGTCTTGCTCCGGCCCGAGGCGATCGGGACGCCGTCTTTGGGGTCATCCTCCTGGGGCGGTTGCGCGAGCAGGGTGCCGATCGCCGCGCCGTCGAGCGTCTCCAGCGGCGTCCGGGCGTCGTCGGCATAGATGGCGATGCGGACCAGCGTGAGCGGATCGGTATCGGACTGGAAGCTGGTGATCCGCAGTTCGTAGGCGAGGTGGCGGGCACCGTCGCTGCCGCGGACCGGCTGCGGCGCGGCGACGATCCGGGCTTCCACCTGGGCCTGGTGGACCGGCGCGTCCTGGTGCCGCGGCGCGACGGGGGACGCGGGCGGCGGCGCGGCGGCGCCCGACAGGATGGCTGCGAGCAGGATGGCCAGATGACGTGTCGAGGCAGAATCCATCCGGGCTCCGATCGCAGGGGCGGATCGTTGACAGAGGGCGGCCGCGCGAGCGCGTCAAGCCCCTATCCTCGGCTCTCCGGCGGTCAGTCCCTCGACAAACGGATGTCGATGTCGCGATCGATGAAGGTCCATTCCGGCGTCGCGCGCAACTGGCCGAGCATCTCGTCGAAGGCGGCCTCGCTCTCCGGCGCGAAGTCGAGGAAGCCCAGGAAGTCGAACGGCTCCTGGGTGGCGAAGTCGCGGCAATGCAGGAGGCGGCGCGCGACCGCCGGCAGATAGCGCATGCCGATGGCGATGTGGTGGGATTGCTCCTCGAGATCGCGCGGCGCTCGTCCTGGGTCAGGCCCCACCATTCGGCGGTCTTGCGCAGCAGGATGAGCGCCGAGCGGGTCGCCTCCGGCCGTCCGATCGGGGCCTGTCTGGCGATCAGGTCGGCCTTTTCGGGGCGGGTGGTGTAGCGGTCGTGGGTGGCGGTGCCGCGCAGCATCCAGCGGGCCGTGCCCGGCGTCGGTGGCGTGCCCGGAACGACGGCGATGCGCGCGACCCGTTCGATCGGATCGCCGCGCAGCGTGGTGTGCGCGGTCACCGTCCATTCGCCCTCGGATCCGCCGAGGAAGTTCGTGATCCGGGGATTGGCGAGGCTGGTTTCGGGGGGCGTCATGATCATCTCCGTCAGGAGGGGAAAGGGAGAGGCGCCGCGCGGGGCCGCCCGGTTCACGGCGCGCCCGTCGCCTCGTGCGCGATCGCCCCGAGGGCGCCCGCCATCGCCGCGACGACGGGATGGATGCCGTCGCCGAGGCCGTGGCGGGCGGCGAGGAAAGCGGGATCGTCATAGGAGAGGCATGTCGCGCCGGCCTCGTCCTGCCAGACGAGCGCCTTGAGCGGCAGATCGATCCCGATCGTCTGCGCCGCCTGCATCAGCGGTGTTCCGCCCTTGGCCGCGCCGAAGATCAGCAGATCGGTCGGCCGCAACGCCAGGCCGGCCGCCGCCGCACCGTCGGCATGGTCGATATGGGCGAACACGGTCATCCCGCGCGCGCGGACCGCCGCCGTGAGCCGCTCCATCGTCTCCTTCGGCGCGAACGCGCTGGGAACCGTGATCAAGCCGGTGACAGTCATCGCATATCCTCCTGACGTCGACCGATCGAACGCCGGCCTGCCATAGCCTCCATCCACGGCGATACGGTGACGCGCCCGAACAGGGAAGACCATCGGTTCGGATGCAGCGTCCCAATGGCCGGACGCTCGGCGTTGCGCATGGGCGGACGAAAGCTGGCGCGCCCGGCAGGACTTGAACCTGCGACCATCCGCTTAGAAGGCGGATGCTCTATCCAGCTGAGCTACGGGCGCCCGAGCGCCGCATAGCCCGGATTGCGCGAATGCGAAACCGCGATACTGTGCCGCCTCATGACGGACACGCAACAGACTGGCACGCAGCCGGGGCTCCGCACGGTCGAGGCGGACGAGGTGGGGAAGGGCGGATTCCGCTACTTCGATTTCATGATGACGGCCTTCGTCGCCATCCTGCTCCTGTCCAACGTGATCGGGGCGGACAAGGCGGCGACCCTGGGCGGGCTGAAGTTCGGCGCGGGCATCCTGTTCTTCCCGCTTTCCTACCTGCTCGGCGACATCCTGACCGAGGTGTACGGCTATGCGCGCGCGCGCCGCTGCGTGTGGGCGGGCTTCGCGGCGATGATCTTCCTGGCGGTGATGACCTTCGTGGTGGTGGCACTGCCGCCGGCACCGGGCTGGTCCAACCAGGCGGCCTACGAACTGGTGTTCGGGCAGACCGGGCGGATCGTGTTCGCCAGCATCTGCGCCTTCTGGGCGGGCGAGTTCGTCAACGCCTTCGTGCTGGCGCGGATGAAGGTGTGGACCGGCGGCAAGCATCTCTGGACGCGCACCGTCGGCTCGACCGTGTTCGGCCAGGGCGTCGACAGCCTGCTTTTCTACCCGCTCGCCTTCTGGGACGCGCCGGGCTTCACCCATGGGCTGGTGATCACGATCATGGTCACCAACTGGGCGATGAAGGTGGGCTGGGAAGTGCTGCTGACGCCGCTCACCTATCTGGTGGTGGGCTTCCTCAAGCGCGCCGAGGGGGTGGAGGTGTTCGACACCCACACCAACTTCTCGCCGTTCCGCGCGAAAGCCTGATCCGGGCCTATCGTCCGGGAACGGAGCGGCCCGGCCGCCCGTTCGCCTTGCATGATCACCCAGCAGGATATCGTGGTGCGGCTGCTGGTGGCCGCCCTGCTCGGCAGCCTGATCGGCTTCGAGCGCGAGCGGCTGCTCTGGTCGGCGGGCATCCGCACGCACATGCTGGTGAGCGTCGGCGCCTGCCTGCTGATGATCGTCTCGGCTTATGGTTTCCAGAACGCCACGCAGATGCCGCATGTCGTGCTCGATCCCTCGCGGATCGCGGCGCAGGTGGTGTCGGGCATCGGTTTCCTCGGCGCGGGTTCGATCCTGCTGCGCGGCCAGGCGGTGCGCGGGCTGACCACGGCGGCGAGCATCTGGTCGGTGGCGGCGCTCGGCATGGCGGCGGGCGGCGGCCTCTATTTCGCGGCCTTCGTCTCGGCGGCGATCATCCTGCTGATCCTCGCCGGCATCAAGCCGCTGGAGGATGCCTATCGCGCGCGGGTGCAGAGCTGCGTGCTGCACATCAAGGCGGAGCGCGGGGCGATCCAGCCCGATCAGCTCAAGAAACTGCTGCACGTGCGCGGCGGCCAGATCCGCCGCGTGGTGGTGGTGCCGGCCGACGAGGAGCTGGAGGAGGTGACCGTCCATCTCGTGCGCGTCTCGCAGGCGGACATCCGCGCGGGCGCGGAGCGGCTGAGGGAGGCGGACGGCGTCAATGCGGTGAAGGTTGTCCGCAAGACACGGGCGATGGCGGAGGGGTAGGGGGCTGTAACATCCCGTCGTCCCGGCGAAAGCCGGGACCCATGATTGCGGTGAGGTATGATGACAAGAGCGCTGTGCCCGCCGCCTTGATGGGCATGCCGCCAGGCATGCGGATCGCGCATTCATGGATGTCCCGCCGTCCATGGGTCCCGGCTTTCGCCGGGACGACGAGGAGAGCGAACTGCCTCCGCCTCACGCCACCGGCGGCGGCTGCTTCGCGTGGCGCGGCAGATCGGCGTCGATCGGTGCCCAGTGCGGCGCCATCTCCGCCCAGATCGTCGCCTGCGGCCCCATCAGGCCGGGATCGTCGAGCGTGCCGGTGCGGAGCACCAGCAGATGGCCGTTCTCCGTCGATCCGCTGGTCACCTGCGTGCCGCATTCGGGGCAGAAGCCGCGTGTCATGTGGTTGCCGCTGTCGGCGATCCGGTCGAACGTCCTGAGCGGGCCGGTGACCGTGACGGCATCGGCCGGGAAGATCATGTTCACGCTCGCCGATCCGCTCGCGAGATACTGGCAGAGCCGGCACCAGCAGGTGCGGCTGCCCAGCGGCGGCTTGGTCACGGTGTAGCGGATGGCGCCGCACAGGCAGCCGCCGGTGATCGGCAGCCGCACCGCGTCACTCACGACAGCGCGCCGACCAGGCCTTCGAACAGGCGGCGGCCGTCGGTGCGGCCATGGGCGCCCTCGATCATCCGCTCGGGGTGCGGCATCATGCCGAGCACGTTGCCGGCGTCGTTGACGATGCCGGCGATGTCGCGCGCCGATCCGTTGACCGCGCCGGCATAGCGGAACGCCACGCGGCCTTCGCCCTCCAGCCGGTCCAGCGTGGCGTCGTCGGCGAAATAATTGCCGTCATGATGCGCCACCGGGATCACGATGGACTCGCCATCCTCGTAGCGGCTGGTGAACATGGTCTGGCTGGTGCCGACCGTCAGGTCGACGTCGCGGCAGACGAAGTTGAGGCCGGCATTGCGCATCAGCGCGCCGGGCAGCAGGCCGGTCTCGGTCAGCACCTGGAAGCCGTTGCACACGCCCAGCACCGCGATGCCCTTGCCTGCGGCGTCCGCCACCGCGCGCATGATCGGCGAGCGGGCCGCCATCGCGCCGGAGCGGAGATAGTCGCCATAGGAGAAGCCGCCGGGCACGCCGATGATGTCGAGGCCCTCGGGCAGGCTCGTCTCGCCGTGCCACACCATCACGGTCTCGTGGCCGGTGAGATCGCGGAAGGCGACGGCGAGGTCGCGGTCGCAATTGGAGCCGGGGAAGACGATGACGGCGGCTTTCATCGTGGGCGTTCCTTAGGCCTGTTCGATCCGGAAATTCTCGATCACGGTGTTGGCCAGCAGCTTGCGGCACATATCCTCGATCGCGGCCGGCTCGGTGCCGTCGGCGAGGTCGAGCTCGACGATCTTGCCGACCCGCACGTCGTTGACGCCGCCGAAGCCGAGGCCGGTCAGCGCGTGATGCACCGCCTTGCCCTGCGGATCGAGCACGCCGGGCTTGAGGGTGACGATCACTCGGGTTTTCATCGGTCTGCTCCGGGGTCCGGTTTCGCGGCTCCTTTGGCGGAAGGGACCGCGAAGGGCAAGCCTCCCTTCCTCCGTCTGCCCTTTATGGACAGGAGGACGTGCCCTTTCCATCGTCATCCGGGCGGAGGCCGGGATCCATTCGCGCAGCGCTTGCCGGGTCGGGAGGCATGGCCTCGAGGCGGTGCCAGGCCATCCTCGTTGCATCGAATGGATCCTGACCTTCGTCAGGATGACGAAAGATAGCGGGCCGTTCGGCGATCGGCGGGACCGCATTCCCTCAGGCCAGCCGCCCGCCGCTCAGCAGCTTCGCCGCCGGCTTCGACATTGCCAGCAGCGCCCACCCCACCAGCATCGTGCCGCCCAGCGCGAGCAGCGGCTGGAGCAGCAGGAAGGGCACGTAGCCCGGCTCGCCCATCCGCCCCGTCGCCATGCCGATCAGCGGGCCGAGCAGCCAGATCAGCACGAGGTGGCAGCAGAAGAGCAGGAAGGCATAGCGTTCGGCCCCCATGATCCGCCGGCCGGCGCGCGTCGGCACCAGCGCCAGCGCGCAGCGCCACACCGCGAGCGCGGCGGCGAAGCGGAGCGGCTGGTCGATCGCGTTGGCCGCGACCACATGGGTCTTCAGCCAGGCGTCGTCCTGCACCGCCAGCATGATCTTGGCGGGCAGCAGGAAGAGATAGGGCAGCACGCAGCCGATCAGCGGCCAATGCGCGATCCGCTCGGCGGTGGCGTGGCGGCGCGCCAGCATGCCCGACAGGAAGAACAGCAGGATCTGCGGGCGGAGCAGCACATAGAGGTTGAGGTTGCTGATCGACCACGCCGCCGCCAGCAGCCACAGCGCCCACAATCCGCGATCGGGCAGGCGGGTGAGCAGCGGCGCGGTCGCCATGCACAGGAACAGATCGCGTAGGAAGCTGATCTGGACGTTGATCGGATTGGGCTGGGTGACGCAGCCGATCCAGTCGAGCGCCTCGTGCCAATTGGCCGGCACCGGGGCGGGCAGGGCGAAGAGCGCCGCCGATCCGCTCACCAGCGCGAGCGCGATGACGTTCCACAGGATCATCGGCGTCAGCACGGTGCGCGCCTTCACGCGCACGAAGGCGCCGTAGCTTCGCTTGGCGGCGGACGGCCCCGAGAGCCAGCCGGAGATCGCGCCGAGCAGAGGCACCGCGCTGCGGCCAACCAGCTCGATCAGCACCCAGCGCAATATGCCCTGCGGCGCGTGGTCCAGCGCCGCGATCTGCTCGGCGGTCAGCCCCGTCCAGGCATGGACGTAGACGATGCCCAGGATGCACAGCACCCGCGCGATCTGGATCGCCTCGCGGGTCGGAACATCGTGGGGATCAGAAACCGCCAAGCAAAAACTCCGTTCGCCTTCCGCCTTATCCGTTCGCTTCGAGCGAAGGGTCGAGCCTGTCGAGACCCGAAGTCGAGAAGGCAAACGCAGGTTCTCGACGGACGCTTCTCGACTTCGCTCGAAGCTGCTCGAACCGAACGGAGGGAGAGAAGTTCTACTGCCCCCGCTTCTTGCGGTGGCTCTCCATGTCGAGCACGGCGGTCTCGGTGCCTTCGGCGGGCAGCAGGCCGAGCCGGCGGGCGACCTCCTGATAGGCCTCGACCTCGCCGCCGAGATCGCGGCGGAAGCGATCCTTGTCGAGCTTCTCGTTGGTGGTCATGTCCCACAGGCGGCAGCCATCGGGCGAAATCTCGTCGGCCAGGATCACGCGCGAGAAGTCGTTCTCCCAGATCCGGCCGAACTCCAGCTTGAAATCGACCAGGCGGATGTTGATGCCGGCGAACAACCCGGTGAGGAAGTCGTTCACGCGGATCGCCATGTCGGCGATGTCGTGCATCTCCTCCTGGCTGGCCCAGCCGAAGCAGGCGATATGCTCGTCGGTGACCATCGGGTCGCCCAGCGCATCGTCCTTGTAATAATATTCGATGATCGTGCGGGGCAGTTGCGTGCCCTCCTCGATACCGAGGCGCTTGGCGAGGCTGCCGGCGACGACGTTGCGCACCACCACCTCGATCGGCACGATCTCGACCTGGCGGATCAATTGCTCGCGCATGTTGAGGCGGCGGATGAAGTGGGTCGGCACGCCGATATTGCCGAGCATCGTGAAGACATGCTCGGAAATGCGGTTGTTCAGCACGCCCTTGCCGTTGATCGTGCCCTTCTTCTGGGCATTGAAGGCGGTGGCGTCGTCCTTGAAATACTGGATCAGGGTGCCGGGCTCGGGGCCTTCGTAAAGGATCTTCGCCTTGCCTTCGTAGATCTGCCGGCGGCGTGCCATTCGCGTGTCCCGTACCATAAAAGACTTACGCCCCGGCTCGTGAAGGGAATCCGACACGGCCGGGGCGTTGACGCCCTCTAACGGAAGCGGGGTGGCTTTTCAATGACGCGCGCGGCTCCGCGCGGTCGTATGCCATGGCGCGTCATACTGGATGCGCTGGAGCGTGCGGAAGGCATTGCCGACGCCCTTCGCCGCATTGTCCACCCAGCGGCCGAATGCCTCGTGATGATCGGCCCACAGACGGGCCGCGTCCTGATCGATCATGGGAACCTCCTGATGCCGGGCTCCTCCGTCCCGACAGGCTTGTAAATGCGCCTTTCCGTTCCGCCGCGCCAACGAAAGGCTGGACGCAGTTGATAAGCGGCGCTTATGATCCGGCGATGCGCCGCCTGCCGCCTCTGTCCGCCGTCCGCGTCTTCGAGGCGGCCGCGCGCCACGAGAATTTCACCGCTGCCGCCGCCGAGCTGGGCATGACACAGGCGGCCGTCTCCTATCAGGTGAAGCTGCTGGAGGATCGCGTCGGCACGCCGCTGTTTCGCCGCGAGAAGCGCCGCGTGATGCTGACCGAGGCGGGCCGCCGCGCCGCCGCGCCCGTCAGCCGCGCCTTCGACGCGATCGACGGCGCCTTCGCCGAGCTGCGCGCCGAGGATGAGGGGATGCTCACCATCTCCACCTCGCAGACCTTCGCGAACACCTGGCTGGCGTGGAAGATCGGCGGCTTCCAGATGAATCACCCCGAAATGGCGGTGCGGCTGCTGGTGAACGACATGCTGGTCGATTTCGCGACCGACGAGGTGGATGTCGCGATCCGCGCCGGGCGCGGGCCGTGGGAGGGGCTGAGCGCCGATCTGCTGCTCGACATCGATTTCACCCCGATGTGCAGCCCCGCCTTCCTCGCGCGCCACGGCGGCCGGCTGGAGCCGGGCGACCTGCCCCATCTTCCCATGATCTCCCCGCAGGATCCGTGGTGGCCCTGGTGGCTGCGCGAGGCGGGGATCGACGTGCCGGAGGGGCGGCTGCGCTCCGGCGTGCGCATGGACAGCCAGGCGAACGAGGGCGCCGCCGCGATGGCGGGGCAGGGGGTGGCGATGCTCACCCCCTTCTTCTGGCGCAACGACCTCGCCGAGGGCCGTCTGGTGCGGCTGTCCGACCAGGTCTCGACGCGCGGCTACGCATATTGGCTGGTGACGCCCGAGCACCGGCGCATGACGCCCAAGATCAAGCGCTTCCGCGAATGGCTGCTGGGCGAGGTGACGCGCGAGCTGCGGGAGGGCCATTCGCCCCATTGTTAGGGGCTCGCACCCGAACGGAGCGTTTGGGTCCGCTCACCTACTGCCAAGCATCCGGAAGGTCCGGCCCCGGATCGTCGAGCGAGCCGGTGGGGAGGCCGCGCTGCTTGCGGGCCTCGGCGATCGCGGCGGCATCGACGCCCTGCAGTTGGCCGAGTTGCTCGCGATAGCTGGCCCGTGCGCGATCGACCGTCGTGAGCCAGTCGCGCTGCGTCATCGCCTCGGGCCGCCTGGCATATAGCGGCACCTTCGCCTCGTAGGAGACGGCGCGCGCCGCGATCCGCTTCCACGCCGAGACGTCGCCTGCCGTCCAGGGATTGATCACCTGGCCAAGCTGGTCATTCATCGCCGCGCGCACCGCCGCCGCGCCCGATCCGCGCCCCTCGTCGTCGGCCAGCGCCCAGGCGGCCGAGCGTTCCTGGAAGACGTAGAACCAGAAAGCGGCCTGGATCCGCCGTCCGTTTCGCCACAGCGCACCGACCAGCGGCGGATAGCCGGTCAGCGGATGCAGCGCATAGGGGGCCGCCAGCGCCGCCTCGATCGCCCGTTCGCGCACCATCCGGTCCTCGCTCCGGAGCTGCTCGACCAGTGCATCCTCCCACGAGGGCAGGATGGGAGCCGGCGGCGACAGGGTCAGCATCGGCGGCGCGGTGACGACGATCGGCGCGGCGGACGGGGCCGCCTTGGGGAGCAGCGGGGCCGGCGGCGAGAGCAGGGGCAAAGTCGCGGTCGTGCTCGCAGCCTGGAACAACAGCAGCAACGCGACGGTCATCGGGCAACCTCCCGGCGGAACGGCACCCCGCCTCGCACATGGCGGAAACATTGCCAAGCCGGGCATGGCGCCACGCCAAATCGGTTGCTAGGTGCAACGGTCATGCTGAAGCGCCTCTCCGCCCTGTTCGATCCCTTCCTGATCGCCCTCATCCTCACCGTCACGGCGGCGAGCCTGCTGCCCGCGCGCGGCTGGGGCGCGACCGTGGCGGGATGGGCGGCGGACGGCGCCATCCTGTTGCTGTTCTTCTTGCACGGCGCCAAGCTCAGCCGGCAGGCGATCGTGGCGGGCGCCTCCAAATGGAAGCTGCACCTCGCCGTGCTGGCGACGAGCTTCCTCTTCTATCCCCTGCTCGGCCTCGGCGCGCAGGCAGTGGCCCTGCGGATCGCGCCGGCCATGGCGGCGGGCCTGCTCTATCTGTCGCTGCTGCCGTCGACCGTGCAGAGCTCGATCGCCTTCGTCTCGATCGCGGGCGGGGACGTGCCGGCGGCGATCGGCGCGGCGTCGCTCTCCAGCATCGTCGGCATCGTCGTGACCCCGCTGCTGGCGCAGATCCTGATGGGCGCGGGCGGGACGAGCGGCGGCCAGGCGCTGGATTCGATCCTGAAGGTGGGTGGGCAATTGCTGGTGCCGTTCGTGGCGGGGCATCTGGCGCGACCGTGGATCGGCGGCTTCGTGGACCGGCACAAGACGTTGGTCGGCCGCGTCGACCGGGGATCGATCCTGTTCCTGGTCTATACCGTCTTCTCGGCCGCCGTGGTCGAGGGGCTGTGGCACCGCACCGATTTGCACGACCTGATCGCCGCGCTCGTCATCGGCCTCGCCATGCTCGCGATCGGGCTGGCGGTGACCCTGTGGCTGCCCCGTGCGCTCGGCTGGTCGCGCGAGGACGAGATCGTCTTGCGCTTCTGCGGATCGAAGAAGAGCCTCGTCTCGGGCGTGCCGCTCGCCGCCGCGATCTTCCCGGCGCCGCAGGTCGGCATGCTGCTGCTGCCGGTGATGCTGTTCCACCAGGCGCAGCTGATGGTCTGCTCGGTGCTGGCGAAGAAATATGCGGGAGAAAGCGGCGGCCGGCCGACGGGGGACTAGCCGCCCAGCAGGCGCTTGCGGAAGCGTATCCTGATCAGCCTGTCCTCGAGGATGCGCCCGACGAGATAGAGCGTGGCGAAGATCGCCGCGAAGACGTAGGCGGGCGTGGGCGACGGCTTCTTGCCGCGCCGTCCGCCCCCTTCCGCGCCGTCCTTGCCTGGCTTTTCCGGGGCGGGCGCGCCGAGCGCCTGGTCGATCGGGTTCATCGGCACGGGCGCGACGGCGGGCTTTTTCTGCGCCTTGCCCGAGGGGCTCGCCGCTTCGGTGGATGGGCCCTGCAGCTTGACCAGGACGATCGTGAACTGGGCGATGCCGAGGAACAGCAGCGGCGCCAGAAAGCAGAACAGCAAGGCCCGGCTCGTCAGATGATAGCGCAGCACTGGCCCGGCGGCGGCGCGTTCGACCTGCAGGACGCCGCCGTCGAAGATGGACATCTTGTCCTGGGCCGCCTGGTTCTTCTTGCGGAAGGTCAGCCGGTCGCCGCTCCGCTCGTGGCTGGTGCCGGGCTGGCGGAACAGCGGATCGAGCCGGTCGAAGGCGTCTTCGCTCGATTGCGCGGGGGCCAGCGGCAGGCTGCCCCGGACGTGCCAGATCCAATCGATGAAGCGGAGGTTCACGGCATGTCCCTGCGGTCGATCCGTTCCGGGGGCAAGGCGCGCGCCGGATCGCCCGGCGGCGGGCGAAGCCTGCCCCGTCATTCCGCCGCCACCGCCACCGGCGCGGCCGTCGCCCGGCCGAACCGGTCCTTGATCGCCTTCCAGCCCTCGGTGAAGGGATAGGTCATCTGCTCGCGGATCGACATGCGGCGGCCGCCTTCCATGCCCAGCAGCTCGGCCTCGCCATCGATGCAGGTGCCGAACATCCGGTCGATGAAGATGAAGGATCCGGAATAGTTGCTGCGGCTCGATTCATAGTCCTGCGAATGGTGCAGGCTGTGATGCTCGGTGGTGTTGAACAGGAAGCGCCACCATCTCGGCGAATTGAAGCGGACGTTGATGTGCTGGTACGTCCCGATCGCCATGCCGAAGGCGCCGGAGATCAGGAAGGCGCGGGGCACGAAATCGAAGAAGCCGCCGATGCCGAGCCCGATCAGGAACAGCTCCACCGGATTGCCCACCGCGCCTTTGTTGATGTTCAGCTGGGTGATGTAGTGATGCACCGAATGGGGCAGCCACAGCGGATACCAATTGTGCATTCCGCGGTGCATCCAATATTGCCCGAAATCGAAGATGAACGCGATCAGGAAGGCCTGCACCAGCAGCGGCAGGCCCGTGAACCAGGCGAACTTGTCCCAATTGAAATGGTGCTGGATGGCTTTGACCGCGATTTCGCTGCCGATATAGCTGTCGACGATGCGGAGCAGGGTGTAGCCCAGCCCGACGTAGAAGAGGTCGGTGACCAGCTCCTTCCAGGTCAGCCGCCAGCTTTCGTAGCGCGGGTTCACCCATTCGAGCCCCAGCAGCAGCACCTTGAAACCGATGCCGATGCCGATGGCGGTCGATGCCTTGGCGATGGAATTGGGGGCGTAATACCAGAAGGCGACCAGCGCGAAGAGCATCACGGGCTGGAACCAGGTGAAGAACAGCCGTTTCACCGGGCCGCCTTCCACCCGGGGGATATTCTCCCAGCCGATGGTGACGGGCGACTGTGTTCCGACCACCCTTTTGCCTACGCGAATTCCGTCCATCTTGTCCTCGCGATCGAGTCTGGACGCGCAAACTATCCAAGACCCCGCGGGGGCGTCATACGTCATCGGACGTATAAGCGCCGGTTGGGCGGCGAAGGCGGCCGATCGGGGTGAAGCGATCCGGTCGTTCGGCACCGCAGGGCCAAGGTGCCGCGTGCCGCCATCCACCCCGGCCGCGCGTTCCAGGGCACGAGGTGGCGCGGCCTTCCCATGTAGGATTGCGTCTGTCACGCTCGGCGCATGATCCGCTCGTTTCCGCCTTGCCGTTCGCCGCAGCTTGTCCGATCGCGGGGAGGGGGATGGCCCGAGGGCGCCGGCGTCCATCTTGTCCATGTTGGCCCGCCGGCCGCGCGGGCGACTCGCCGGGGCGATCCTGCCTCCCCATCGCGCCTTGCGCCTGCTAGGCCCTGATCATGGCCTCGACCGACACACTCGAACCCACCCCGTTCACCGATTCCCCCTTCGACGAGGCGCTTTCCCAGCGCTATCTCGTCTATGCGCTGTCCACGATCACCGCCCGCTCGCTGCCGGACGTGCGCGACGGCCTCAAGCCCGTGCATCGCCGCCTGCTCTGGGCGATGCGGCTGCTGCGGCTCGATCCCGCCTCCGCGTACAAGAAGTGCGCGCGCGTCGTCGGCGACACGATCGGCAAATATCATCCGCATGGCGACCAGTCGGTCTACGACGCGATGGTCCGCCTCGCGCAGACCTTCTCGCTGCGCTATCCGCTGGTCGACGGGCAGGGCAATTTCGGCAATATCGACGGCGATAACGCCGCCGCCTACCGTTATACCGAGGCCCGCCTGACCGCCACCGCCGTGGAGCTGATGGCGGGGCTGGACGAAGGCACCGTCGGCTTCAAGCCCACCTACAACAACGAGGACGAGGAGCCGGAGGTCTTTCCCGGCCTGTTCCCCAACCTGCTGGCCAATGGCGCGTCGGGCATCGCGGTCGGCATGGCGACCTCGATCCCGCCGCACAATGCCGCCGAGCTGATCGATGCCGCCACCCACCTGATCGACCGGCCGGAGGCGACCACCGCCGATCTGCTGGCCTATGTGCAGGGGCCGGATTTCCCGACCGGCGGCATCGTCGCCGACGGCCCCGCCGCGATCCGCGAGGCCTATGAGACCGGGCGTGGCGCTTTCCGCACCCGCGCGCGCTTCGCCGATCCCGAGCGGCTGGCCGGCGGCACCTGGCAGCTGATCGTCACCGAAATCCCCTATGGCGTGCCCAAGGCCAAGCTGATCGAGCAGATCGCCGGCCTGATCACCGAGAAGAAGCTGCCGATCCTCGCCGACGTCCGCGACGAATCGGACGAGGCGATCCGCATCGTGATCGAGCCGCGCAGCCGCACCGTGGACGTCGAGACGCTCAAGGACAGCCTCTACCGGCTGACCGACCTCGAAATCCGCGTCTCGCTCAACCTCAATGTCCTCGACGCGACGCGCACGCCGCGGGTGATGAGCCTCGCGCAGGCGCTCTCGGCCTATCTGGCGCACCAGATCGAGGTGCTGGTCAACCGCTCGAAGCATCGCCTCGCCAAGATCGAGAACCGGCTGGAGCTGCTCGACGGCTTTCTGATCGCCTACCTGAACCTCGATCGCGTGATCGAGATCATCCGCACCGAGGACGAGCCCAAGCCGGTGATGATGGCCGAGTTCGGCCTCACCGACACGCAGGTCGAGGCGATCCTCAACATGCGGCTGCGCAGCCTGCGCCGGCTGGAGGAGATGGAAATCAAGAAGGAGCGGGGCAGTCTCGACGAGGAGCGCAAGGGCCTTGCCGCGCTGATCGAGAGCCCGCAGCGCCAGCGCACCCGCCTCAAGAAGGATCTCGCCAAGCTGCGCGAGCGCTACGCCCCGGAAACCGCGATCGGCGCGCGCCGCACCACGGTCGCCGAGGCCGGGCCGGCGCGCGAGATCCCGCTGGAGGCGATGATCGAGCGCGAGCCGATCACCGTGATCCTCTCGCGGCGCGGCTGGATCCGGGCGATGTCCGGCCATCGCGATCTGGCGGCGGCGGATACGCTCAAGTTCAAGGAGGGCGACGGCCCGCTGTTCGCCTTCCACGCCCAGACCACCGACCGGCTGCTGCTGGCGGCGGCCAACGGGCGCGTCTTCACGCTGGCGGCGGACAAGCTGCCCGGCGGGCGCGGATTCGGCGAGCCGGTGCGGCTGATGGTCGATCTGGAGGGCGAGGGCGCCCCGGTCGCGCTGCTGCCGGTGCCCCGCTCGGCGGGTGATACGCCGGTGCTGGTCGCGTCTTCGGACGGGCGCGGCTTCCTCGCCAGGCTCGGCGATGTCGTGGCCGAGACGCGCAAGGGCAAGCAGGTGATGAACCTGCGCCCCGGCGCCGAGATGCGCATCTTCCGTCCCGTCCCGACGGGCTCCGATTATGTCGCGGTGGTCGGCGACAACCGCAAGATGGTGGTCTTCCCAGTCGGCGAGCTGCCGGAGATGGCGCGCGGTTCGGGCGTCCAGCTGCAGCGCTACCGCGACGGGGGACTGTCCGACGCGATGGCGATTCGCTTCGAGGCCGGAATCAGCTGGGCGATGGGCGGCGAGACCGGCCGCACCCGCACCGAGGCGGATCTCAACCCCTGGCGCACGGCGCGCGGGGCGGGCGGGCGGATGGCGCCGCTCGGCTTTCCGCGCGACAATCGCTTCGGCCCTGCGTCGAACGGGGAGGGGCCTGAAAGCAAGAATTAACCGGCTTTGTCTATCGCTGACAGTCATGCGTATGGCCGAGGCGAGCCGGGATAGTGGAACGCCGCCCTTCGAGAGGGCGGTGCGTGCCCCGTTGCACCCCGTGCCGGAGGGCCGTGCCCCCGCGTCGGAGGAAGCCTGGGAGCTGATCGATTCGGCCCGGCAGAGCTATCTGGAGGCGCTTCCCATCGCCGCCGCGGTGCTCACCGAGGATGAGCAGGGCCATATCGTGGTCGGCAGCAGCAACCGCCGCTACGCCACGCTCGACACCGTCCGCCCCGCCAGCCAGCCGATGCCGATCATCGAGAGCCCCGCGATCGTGCGCCGGCTGCTCGAATTCTTCGCCCGGCCCGGCGAGGAGCTGCGATTCGACTGGCGCTATGGCGATCAGGTCTCGGGCCGCCATTTCCAGGCTTGCCTCTCGCCGCTGGCCCAGGTGCCGGGCGGCAATGGCCGCTGCCTGCTGACGCTCGTCGACCGCACCGCCGAGATCGAGAGCACTCGCTCGCTGCGCGCCGAACTGCTGCACGACAGCCTCACCGGCCTGCCCAACCGCACCGCCTTCGCCGAAGCGGTGGACGAGGTGATGGCTTCGGGCGACGGCATGCGCCACGCGGTGCTGCTGATCGATCTCTCCCGCTTCAGCCGCATCAACGAGAGCCTCGGCGGCGTCGCCGGCGACGAGGTGATCATCACCGTCGCCCGCCGCCTGATCTCCACCTTGCGCGCCGGCGATCTGCTGGCCCGCGTCGGCGGCGACGAATTCGGCATCCTGCTGCGCCTCGCCAACGGCCCGGACGACGCGCCGGCCGCCGCGCGGCGCATCCAGGCCATCCTGACCACGCCCTTCCGCCTGGCCCGTTTCGAGGTCGGCATCGAATGCGCGATCGGCGTCGCCATGGTCGGCGAGGAGCAGACCAGCGGCGAGGAACTGGTGCGCAACGCCCAATTCTCGCTGAAGCGCGCCAAGTCGACCGGCCGGGTCGAGGTCCATCATCCGGGCGAGGCGGCGTGTGCCCGCTACAAGCTCGATCTGGAGACCGAGCTGCGCCGGGCGATCGACCAGGGCGACCTGCGCCTCGCCTACCAGCCGATCGTCGATCTCGGCGCGAACCGCCTCACCGGCTTCGAGGCGCTGGCCCGCTGGACCCACGCCACGCGCGGCGTGATCGATCCGGGCGAGTTCATCCCGGTGGCGGAGGAGGCCGGCCTGATCGTGCCGCTCGGCCGCTGGGCGCTGGACAGCGCGCTGGCGACGCTCGCCCAATGGGACGCATCGGCCGGCAAGGCGGTGCCGCTCAGCATGAACGTCAACGTCTCGGCGATCCAGCTGGCGCGCGACGACGTGCCGGGCGTGATCGCCGCGGCGCTCGCCACCCATGGCATCGACGGCTCGCGCCTCACCATCGAGCTGACCGAAAGCGCCATCGTGCAGGATCCGGAGCGCACCACCAAGGCGTTGCAGGCCTTGAAGGCGCTCGACGTAAAGGTCGCGATGGACGATTTCGGCACCGGCTATTCCTCGCTCAGCTACCTTCGCCGCCTGCCGATCGACAGCCTCAAGATCGACCGCAGCTTCGTCTCCGGCATGCTGGCCGATCGCGACAAGGTGGCGATCGTGCGCGCCGTGCTCAGCCTCGCCGACGCGCTCGGCAAGACGACGACGGCCGAGGGCGTCGAGACGATCGAGCTGTCGCAGACGCTGGCGGCGCTCGGCTGCAGCCACGGCCAGGGTTATTTCTACGCCGCGCCGCTGACCGCCGACGCCGCGCGGGAATATTGGCAGGCGCGGGCCTGACGCCGCGGCGCCAGGGCCCCGTGACTTCGACCAATCGCCAAATGCCGGAGGGCGAAATTTCTCCTACCGTCGGCCGACGGTTCTCCTTCCGGAGCCGTTTCGATCAGAGGCCGTCCTTGCTTGATCCGACCGTCCAGAAGCCGTTGCTTGGGTGTCGTATCCTCATCGTCGAGGACAATTACCTGCTGGCGGAAACGGTGGCGGAGGTACTGGAGAATGCGGGCGCGCGAATCGTCGGGCCGTTCGTCACCATGGTCGAGGCGCTGGAGCGGCTGGGCGAGCTGACCGCGATCGACGGCGCCGTGCTCGACATCGGGCTGAACGGGCAGGAATCCTATCCGCTGGCGGAGGCGCTCCAGACCACCGGCATTCCGTTCCTGTTCCTGACGGGGCTGGAGCGGCGCAACCTGCCCCGGCAGTTCGAGCGCACGCCGCACATGCTCAAGCCCTTTTCCGAGGACAAATTGATCGGGCGCTTGGTCGAGATCGGCGTCAGCCGGGACTGAGCCTCACGAATCGAGGGCGGCCGCCACCGCCGCGCGCGCCATCGCGTCGATCCGGTCGCGATCGGGGAAGCCGTCCTTCACCCACAATTTCTCGATCTGCTGGAGCGTCGCCGCGACGATCGGGCCGGGCGTCAGGCCGAGCGCGATGAGATCGCCGCCCGTGAGCGGGAAGCGGGGTATGGTCCAGTCGGCCGCCCGCCGCGCGTCGTCGGACAGGCCTTGCAGCAGCAGGCTGTCGACGGCGCTCGTCGTGCCGATCGCGTAAGCCCGTTCCCCCGGCGGCGCGGACGTGGGGCTGGCGGCCAGCACCAGCCGCTTGCGATCGGCGTTGGACAATTTGAGCCGCGCGCCGACCTGCTCGGCGATCTTGGCATCCTCCGGCAGCAGCGCCGCGAGTCGCCGCACGCCATCGGGCGCGATCCCCGCCGCGCGTTCGGTGGCGACCAGCGCCGCAAGCCGATCGGTCGCCACGATCTCCGGCAGCACCGGCGCGAACAGGCCGCCCGCCAGCATCGCGTCCACCGTCGCGACGGGATCGTCCACCGCCAGCAGCTTGAGCAGTTCGGCGGCGATTCGCTCGCGGGAGAGCGCCATCAGATCCTTCGCGCGCGCCACGCAGGCCGCGTAGGAGGCCTCGTCCGGCGCGCTCCGCCCGAAACGGGCATGGAAGCGGAAGAAGCGCAGGATCCGCAGGTGATCCTCGGCGATGCGGGTCAGCGGATCGCCGATGAAGCGCACGCGCCCCGCCGCGAGATCGGCGAGGCCGCCGAAATAATCGTGCACCGTGCCGGTCAGCGGATCGGCGGAGAGCGCGTTGATGGTGAAATCCCGCCGCGCCGCATCCTCGCGCCAATCCTCGGTGAAGGCCACCATCGCGTGGCGGCCGTCCGTGGAAACGTCGCGGCGCAGCGTCGTCACCTCCACCGTCTTGCCGCCGATCACCACGCCGATCGTGCCGTGCGCGATGCCCGATGCGGACGACCAGGTGTTGAGCCCTGCGGCCCGGGCGCGGCGCTCCGCTTCCCGGGGGGCGAAACGGGTGGCGACGTCGATGTCCTGCGGATCGTGGCCCAGCAGCGTGTCGCGCACCCAGCCGCCGATATAGCGCGCGCCGTCGGCGCCACCGTCGAGCGCCTCGACCAGCCGGCCGAGCGCCTCGGCATCGGGGCCGTGGGGCGGGACGGGGACGCGCGTCATGCCAGCCGGCGCGCGAGGTTGACGATCATCGCCGCGGTCACACCCCAGATGCGGTGCGCGCCCTCCCAGGGAATCTCGAAATATTCGCGCCGCGCGCCATTGAGCTCCGCCGATTTGCGGATGTGGTTCGCGGTGTCGAGCACATGGGTGAGCGGCACCTCGAAGATGTCGGCCACCTCGAACTCGCGCGGCGCGAGCGGCAGATCGGGCGGGATGATCCCGATCACCGGCACGATCGCGAAGCCGGTGGGCGTGCGGAAGACGCTGTCCCGGCCGACGATCTCGACGCGGTCGCGCGGCAGCGCGATCTCCTCCCACGCCTCGCGCAGCGCCGTGTCCTCGGGGCCGAGATCGTCCGGATCGGCGCGGCCGCCGGCGAAGGCGACCTGCCCGGGATGCCTGCGCAGCGCCTCGTTGCGCTTGGTCAGGATCAGGCCGGGCTCGGGCCGGTCGGTGATCGCGATCAGCACGGCGGCCGGCACCTGCGCGGCGGACGGCGCGCTCCCCGTGGACAGAGCGGGCAGTGCCGCCGTCGCCTCCAGCTTGGCGCGGATCGTCTCGGCGAGGCTCACGCGCGCCCCGTCTCCGCCGTGGGCTCGAGCGCGAAGAAGGCGCCGTCGCTCCACAGCCCGGTGCGGCCGTCCGGGCCGGGCGCCTCGTCCAGCGCGAGGTTGGCGAGTTCGTAATAGACCGGCCTCGCCACCAGCGCGTCCAGCCCGCCGCGCACGCGCAGATAGGGATGCTCGCCATGGCCGCGATCCGCGATCGTCAGCGGGCGGTCCGGCCCGGCGATGACGAGATCGCCGACATTGGTGCGGAAGGCGAGGCGGCGGCTCTCGCCTTCGCCCTCGCTTTCCATCTCCACCGCGATAAAGGGGGCATCTTCCACCGCGATCGACAATTTCTCGATCGGGGTGACGAGCACATGCCCGCCATCGGGCTCGCGGCGCAGCACCGTGGAGAAGAGGCGGACCAGGGCGGCGCGGCCGATCGGCGATCCCTCGTGCCACCATTGCCCGTCGGCGGCGATGCGCATGCCGCTGTCCCCGCAATGATCCGGATTCCATTTCTCGACGGGCGGGAGCCGGCCGTCGGCGGCCATCTGCGCGATTTCGCTGAGCGACAGGCCCGCGATCGCGTCCGGCGGAGGATTGGTGAGCGGCATCTCTGGTTCCCCTAGGCCGATTTGCCGCCTCGCCTCAACAGATGATCCGTTCGGGCTGAGCCTGCCGAAGTCCTGTCCTGTCCCTTCGCGAAGAAAAAGACAGCCCTTCGACAGGCTCAGCCCGAGCGGGTCAGGGGTGCCGCGGCCCCAGCATCCCCACCGCCGGCAGCGCCGCGCCGTCGTCCAGCCGCGCCAGCAGGCGGTGCCGCTCGAACGGGCCGGGCAAGGACCAGCCGCCGGTCGCATCGGCAGCGAAGCCGAAGGGGCCGTAATATTCGGGATCGCCGATCAGCACCGCCACCATGCCGGTGGCGTCGATCGCGGTCAGCGCGCGGCGGAGCATGGCGCGGGCGATGCCCTCGCCGCGCCGGTCGGGCGACACCGCGATCGGGCCGACCAGCCACAGCGGCGTCGCCACCCCGTCGGGCTCGACCAGCGCCGCCGGCCAGCTCTGCAGCGAGCCGACCAGCGCGCCATGCTCGTCATAGGCGACGCAGCTCGCCTCCGGCTCGTAGGTGATGCCCTCGCGCAGGCGATAGGCGGTCCGTCGCTGGCGATCGGCGCCGAAGGCGAGATCGAGCAGCCGCTCGATCGCCGGAAGGTCCGCCTGTTCGATCGGGGCGAAATGCGCGCCATGCGCGCCCGCCGCATCGAGTATCGCCATGCTGTCCACCTATGCCTGTCCTCCGTGGGCCTGATTCGGGAGCGCGCGCTGTACGGCCAATCGCTCGAAAATGCGAAATCCTTGCGGGGCCGGCCTGCGCCGCCTAGGCGGGCCGCCTAGCGCAAGGACATGAAGACGGCATGACGGACGATCTCCTCCAGCTCCAGGTCTCGGGCATCGAGGCGATGGTGCTGACCGGCATCTATTCGGAGGAAACCCACCTGCCGCAGCCGCTGCGCGTGTCGGTGACGGTCGATCTCGCGCTGCCGGAACGGAAATACGCGCCCGACACGCCGCTCTCCGAATCGAAGAACTATCTCGATCTCAAGCGCGCCGTCACCGAATCGCTGCCCGAGGGCCTGCACTTCACGCTGATCGAGGCCGTGGCCGAGCATGTCTGCGCGCTGCTGTTCGCCGAGGACGAGCGGGTGCGGCGCGTCGAGGTGACGATCGTGAAGCTCGCGATCAGCGAGAATGGCGAGGAAATCGGCATCCGCATGGTCCGGAACCGGGCATGAGCCGTCCGCTGGCGCTGGTGACCGGCGGGTGCCGGCGGCTCGGCGCGGCGATCTGCGTCGCGCTGGCGGAGGCGGGGTACGACCTCGCCATCCACTCCAGCCCGAGCTCGGCGCCGGAGGAGGGGCTGTGCGACCGGCTGACGGCGGCGGGAGCGGCCTGGCATCACCTCACCGCCGATCTCGCCGACGAAGCCGACGTCGAGGGCCTGCTGCCGGCGGTCGCGGCGGCGGCCGGGCGCATGCCGGCGCTGCTCGTCAACAATGCCGCGCGGTTCGACTATGACACGCCCGACACCGTCCGCCAGGGCGGCCTGATCGATCATTATGCGGTCAATTGCGCGGCGCCGGTGCTGCTTGCCCGCGCGCTGGCGGCGACCGCCGCGGCCGATCGTCCGGCGGCGATCATCAACATCCTCGACCAGCGCATCGCCGCGCCCAATGCCGACCAGTTCAGCTACACCCTGTCCAAGCTGGCGCTGGCCGAGGCGACGACGATCCTCGCCCGCCAGTTCGCGCCGCATGTCCGCGTCTCGGCGGTCGCGCCCGGGCTGACGCTGCCGACCCCCGATTACGATGCCGCCCGGATGCGCGAGGCGGCCGACCGGATGCCGCTCCAGCTGCTGGCGGACCCTGCCGAGATTGCCGAGGCGGTGGTGTTCCTCGCCCGCGCCCGCGCGGTGACCGGGCAGACCCTGTTCGTCGACGGCGGCGCGCACCTCTGCCACTATCCGCGCGACTTCCTGTTCCTGGAAGGGGAAAGCAGGGGCTGACCTTGCTCCGTTCGGGCTGAGCCTGTCGAAACCCCGTACTTCCGTCTGGCTTGGCTGAGAAAAGAAGGACGACCCTTCGACAGGCTCAGGGCGAACGGGGGGATTCAATTCGCCGGCGCCGTCCGCCCGCAGGGGCCGAGGCCGTCCAGCACCAGCTTGTAGTCGGCCTGCGCCGCCTTCGCGTCGTCGGGCGCCTGGTCGGCGACGGCGTCGTCGGGCAGGGCCGGGGGCAGCGCGCAGGCGAGGCGATACCAGAGCAGCGTGTCGCGCTGCGGCGCCGCCGCGGCATCGTCGACGATCTCGCCCAGCGAGACCGTCCAGCGCGAATCCTCGCCGGGATGGCGCTGGACGTTGAGCGAGACGGGGCGATTGTCGGCGGTCTTGAGGAAGATCTGCGTCTCGCCCTCTCCGGGGATGCTGCCGGCGACGTGGAAGGCATGGCCGATCCCCGTCACCACCGGCGGCGCGGCGGGGCCGTTCGCATCCGAGAGGATGGCGCGCAGCCGCTGCTCGGTCTCCGGCGTCCAGACCAGCTGCGCGGTCTTCGAGACGAGCTGGAGCATGCCCGGCTTGCCCGGCACGGGCCGCGCGAGGAGAATCAGTTTCGCCTTTTTGAGCTTCGGCAGGCGATTCGCGGCGGTCATCGGCACGTCCGCGATCCACGAAACGCTCGCCGGGAGGCCTCCGCGGCCGGCGATCAGCGCGTTGACGCCGCCCTCGATATAAAATCGCGCGAAGCCCGGTGCGACGCCGGCGGCGTCGGCATCCTTCAGGTGCACGCTGTTGCCCACCGTGACGATCACGGCGACTTGTCCTGCAAATGCGAGATCGGCGAGGTCCGCATAGCCGATAGCGGGCAACGAGGCAGGCGCAGTAACCGTTTGGCCCAATGCTGCACTTGCGAAGAAAAGCGCACCAAAGAGGAGCGTGGGGGCCGTTTTGGTCGCAAGTCTCATCGGCTTTTCGTCCTCCGTTTCGGCAGTTCCGGCGTCGTGCCGCAGCCCGTCAACCCTGCCGTTTGGCGCGGCCCGATACAAGCTTTCGACGGTTCCAAAAGCAGGCGGCGGGCCAAACATTACCCAATCGTATATCTAAGGGATGGACATCAAAACGAACGCTGAATAGCATGATGTGACGGCAAGGGGGGTTGGGTCGCTCGCGATATTTCGCGTGTGCCTGTCCCCCGCTGTCATGCCGCAGCCTATTCGCCCCAGCACGGAGTGGCTCTCTTTAATGGCTTACGTCGACCAGAATCAAAGCGGTCAGAAAACGGTCTCGGCGATTATCTCCGCGATCGTTCTCGGCGCTGTCGGCTACGCGTTCGTCAATGGTCTGGCCTACGACGCCTATAAAAAGGTGGCCACCAAGCTGAACGTGATCGACATCAAAACACCGCCGCCCCCGCCCAAGAAACCGCCACCCCCGCCCAAGGAAACGCCGAAGGTCGAATCGCCGCCCATCGTGGCGCCGCCGCCCGTGGTGACGCCGCCGGTGGTGGCTCCGACCATCATCACGGCGCCGAAACCGCCACCCGTGATCATCCCGCAGGCGCCGGTCGCTCCCTCGCCGCCGCCGCCGCCGCCGAAGCCGAGCGAGGCCGTCGGCCTCAAGCCGCGCGGCAGCCCGGGTGAATGGGTGACGCCGGACGATTATCCGCCGAGCGCACTCCGCAACAACGAGGCCGGCGTGACCGGTTTCAAGCTGGATGTCGGGCCGGACGGGCGTGTCACCAACTGTACGGTGACGACGTCGAGCGGCTTCCCGGACCTTGACCAGACGGCCTGCCGCCTGCTGCCGCGCCGTGCGCGCTTCAGCCCGGCGAAGGACGCGGCCGGCAATGGTCTCGCCAGCACCTACACCAGCGCGGTGCGCTGGCAGATTCCGAAGGACTGACCGGTCGGCCGGGCGCGTTGACCGCGCCCGGTCCGCTCTCGCACCTGAACCAGACATTCGATCTTAAGGAACCGACGACCATGACGACCCCCACCACCGCCGCCGGCGCCTCTGCAGCAGAACAGTACGGTCTCTTCAACGCGCTCCATCAGGGCGGCGTGATCAGCTGGACCGTGTTCATTCTCCTCGTCGGCTCGCTGTTCATCTCGCTCTTCATCCTGCTGTCCAAGTGGTGGGAGCAGCAGAAGATCATCAACCAGGCGAAGAAGGTTCGCGCCGGTTTCTGGAGTGCGCCGAACCTGCGCGACGCCGCGACCAAGCTCGAGAAGAACACCGCGTATCGCCAGATCGTCGACGACGGCCTGCTCGCCGAGGACCAGCACGACAAGCTGAAGGATCCGATCGACCAGCACGAGTGGATCAACAACTCGATCGCGCGCTCGACCGCCTCGATCGGCGCCAAGCTCTCGGGCGGCCTGCCGTTCCTCGCCACCGTCGGTTCGGTCGCGCCGTTCGTCGGTCTGTTCGGTACCGTGGTCGGCATCTACCGCGCGCTGATCGCCATCGGCGCCTCGGGCTCGGCCTCGATCGACAAGGTCGCCGGCCCGGTCGGTGAAGCTCTGATCATGACCGCGCTCGGCCTCGTCACCGCCGTTCCGGCCGTGCTCGCCTACAACTGGCTGCTGCGTCGCAACAAGGTGATCATGGAAGGCCTCGTCGCTTTCGCCAACGACGTCCATGGCTACATGGTGTCGGGCGGCGCGGTGCGTCCGTCCTACGGCCTGACCAAGGCCGCCCAGCCGAAGGTCGCCGCGACCGCCTCGGGCGTGCAGACGACCAAGGCCTGATTTCGGTGATGGTCGCCGCCCGATGCCTCCGGGCAAGGGCGGCGACCGGAGCGGGCATCCGTCCGTTCCACCGCAAGAGACTAGAATAGGACCGAAATCCGATGTCCATGAGTGTAGGCGGCGAAGGCGGCGATGACGCGCCCATTTCGGACATCAACACGACGCCGCTCGTCGATGTCATGCTGGTGCTCCTCATCATCTTCCTGATCACCGTTCCGGTCGTGCTGCAGACGGTTCCGCTGAAGCTGCCGACGGTGCGCAACGAGCCGACGGTCACGAAGCCGGAAAACGTCAACCTCTCGGTGAAGGCCGATGCGGCGGGCAATTGCCAGGTCTATTGGGGGATCGAGAAAGTCGATTCCAAGACGCTGCTCGATCGTGCCGTCAAGAAGCTGAAGGACGAGATCGCCAAGCAGGGCGGCGTCCAGAACGTGACCCCGGACACGCTGCCGGAAGCGCATATCCGCGGCGACCAGAACACGCCGTACAAGTGCGTGGGCGGTATCGTCACGACGCTGTCGCAGGCGGGCTTCCTGAAGGTCGGCTTCATCTCGCAGCCCGAGACGCCGTCGTGATCGCAAGCGTCCGGCCGCTGACCAAGATTTTGGAGTAATTTCGCGATGGCAATGTCTGCAGGCACCGCCGAAGGCGAGCCCATGATGGACATCAACACGACGCCGCTGATCGACGTCATGCTGGTGCTGCTCATCATGTTCATCATCACCATTCCCCCGCAGACCCATGCCGTGAAGCTGGATCTGCCGGTTCCCAACAACCTGCCCCCGCCCCCGATCCTTCCGACGAAGAACACGATCTCGACCGATGCGGGCGGGAACATCTTCTGGAACGGTCAGCCGCTGCCGGGTGGCCAGGCCGGGCTCATCACCCTTCGCCAGTATCTCGATCTGACGAAGAACATGGCCGACGAGCCCGAGCTGCATCTGTTGCCGGATCCGTACACGCGCTATGATACGATCGACAACATCCTGGCGGTCGTGAAGAAGAGCCAGGTCGGCAAGTTCGGCTTCGAGGGCAACGAGCGCTACGCCAACGCCTTCTGATCCGGGCTCGCCCGGATGAGGAGGAGGATGACATGGCGATTTCCGTTCGGAGCATCGAGCCGTCCCCGCTGATGGAGATCAACACGACGCCGCTCATCGACGTCATGCTGGTTCTCCTGATCATGTTCATCCTCACCGTGCCCATCCAGACGCACAAGGTGCCGCTCGACTTGCCGTCGGGCGGCACGTCCGTTTTGGAGCGGCAGGACAAGAATCTGATCTCGATCGATGCGGCCAACCGCATCTTCTGGAACGGCCAGCCCGTCGCCGATCTCGCGACGCTGCGCCAATATATCGATCTTTCGGAAGCCCAGGCGCGGGAGCCGGAGCTGCATCTGCGGCCCGATCCCGCCACCCGCTATGCCGTCGTCGACGCCGTGATCGCGGTGGTGAAGCAGAGCCGGGTGACCAGATTCGGCTTCGAAGGCAACGAGCGCTACGCCGGGATCTTCTGAGTGGGCCGCGGCATGTAGCGAAAAGGGCGGTCCCGGCAGCGGGGCCGCTTTTTGCCGGGCAGTGGTTCGATCGCACGATCGCCAGCGCGACGATGTGATCGCCTTGTCCACCCGACGTGCAACGCGCCGGCGGTCGTGGCGATCGGCAAAGCGCGACGGCGCGCTCGATCATCATCCCGGTAGAGGCTGGAATCCATTCGCGCGGGGCGCGCAGTGGAGCGACGGTCTGGTTTCGACGCGATCCCGGGTCGGCACCGTTACATCCCACAAATCCCGATCCTCGGCAAAATGACGGGCGGCGTCGGGCGGCTTGCCCCAAAACATGTCGAGGCGCATCCCGAGCGACGGCGAAGGGGGCTGTTCTTCTCGTGCCCTCGTGCAAGGAGAGGCCAGGGCTTGGCGAGGCCCAATCCGGACGACCGTGGGTAAGGAGGCTGGATGATCGATCGCATCGCCATTGCCGGCTATCGCTCGCTGCGGGACATCGTGTTGCCGCTGGGGCCGCTGACATTGGTGACGGGGCCGAACGGCAGCGGCAAGTCCAGCCTCTATCGCGGCCTGCGTCTGCTGGCGGAGGTGGCGCAGGGCGGGGTGATCCGCTCGCTCGCCGCCGAGGGCGGGCTCGGATCGACCTTGTGGGCGGGGCCGGAGCAATTCAGCCGCGCGATGAAGGCCGGGACCCAACCGGTCCAGGGCACGGTCCGGCGGCATCCCGTCCACCTCCGTCTCGGTTTCGCGAGTGCCGATCATGGCTATGCGATCGATCTCGGCCTGCCCGAGCCGAATTCCCGCCTGTTCGCCGACGATCCGGAGATCAAGGTGGAGGCCGTGTGGACCGGGGGCCGGCTCGCCAACCGCAATCTGATCGCCGAGCGGCGCGGGCCGATGGTCCGCGTGCGGCGGCAGGATGATGGCACCTGGCGGACCTCTTTCGAGCAATTGTCGGGCTTCGACAGCATGATGACCCATTGCGCCGATCCGGCGGACGGGCTCGAACTGCTGCTGCTGCGCGAACGGATGCGCGGCTGGCGCTTCTACGATCAGTTACGCACCGACCGGGACGCGCCGGCCCGGCGCCCGCAGGTCGGCACCTTCACGCCCGTTCTGGCGGGGGACGGCGCGGATGTCGCGGCCGCGATCCGGACGATCGAGGCGATCGGCGACGGCGCGGCACTGGAGGACACGATCGCCGATGCTTTCGACGGCGCCACGATCGATGGCGGCGCCGAATTGCGGATGCACCAGCCCGGCCTGCTGCGCCCGCTCGGCGCGGCCGAACTGTCCGACGGCACGCTGCGCTACATCCTGCTCGCCGCCGCTTTGCTCTCCCCGCGCCCGCCAGAACTGATGGTGCTGAACGAGCCGGAATCGAGCCTGCACCCCAGCCTCCTCGCGCCGCTTGCCCGTTTGCTGCATCTCGCCGCGCGTCGTTCGCAGATCGTCGTGGTGTCGCATGCCGAGCCATTGGTGTCGGCGCTTGCGGACGATGGCGCGGCGGAGACCATCCGATTGTCCAAGGCGCTGGGCGAGACCGTAGCGGAGGATGTCGAGGCGCCGCTCTGGGATTGGCCGGGGCGGTAAGTCAGCGAGAATCCGCTTGGCGCGAACGGCGTTGAAACGATCTTGGGATCAAGGCGGCGAGCGCCAATCCGATCCGTTCGTCCTTCGACTTCGCTCAGGACGAACGGCGAGCAGAGACGCCCTCGGCCCGAAGGTCAGCCCTCGCGCCGGACCGCGTAGGTCACATGCGTCGCCGGGGCGCCGGATATCGTGACGGTTTCGGTGCGGCCCTCGATCAACCGTCCGCCGATCTTCTCGACCGCGCGGCGCGAGCGCAGATTGGCCTCGCCGACGCGGAAGATCACGGTGTCGACGAAGCGGAAGGCATGATCCAGCATCAGCCGCTTCATCGCGCCGTTGATGCGTCCGCCCCAGCAGCGCCGCGTCAGGAAGGTCCAGCCGATCTCGACCTCGCCCGGCTGGCAGCGCGTCATCGAATAGCGCGAAAAGCCGACGATGGCCCCGCTCGCGCGCTCGATCGCGACGAGCCCGCCTTCGTCGGCGAAGGCGCCGTCCAGGAAGGCGCGGAACACCGCTCCTGCCAGCGGTCGTGCGCCGGGTGGAGCGCCCAGATCTCCCTGTCCGACGCCACCGCGAAGAGCGCGGCGAAATCCCGGGGCGTCGCCGGGCGCAGATCGAGCAGGTCGCCATGGAGCGTCGGCTGGAAGTCGAACATGGCGGGCCTCAGCCCTCCGCGTCGCCTTCGGCGTCCGCCGCGGGCGCCGCGCGCTTGAAATAGGGCTCGACCGTGCCCTTGAGCTTGAGAGTCATCGGATTGCCCTTGCGATCGACCGCGCGGCCGGCCGCGACCTTGATCCAGCCTTCCGACACGCAATATTCCTCGACATTGTGCTTCTCGGTGCCGTTGAAGCGGATGCCGACGTCGCGCTGGAGCACCTCCGCATCGTAGAGCGGCGAGCGCGGGTTGACGGAGAGGCGATCGGGGGGCGTGTCGGTCATGATGCGTCCAGTGATTGGGATTTGCGGGCGCTGATAGCGGCTTGGGGCGCGGTTTCCAACCATCCCGACTTCAGACCCGTTCGGGCTGAGCTTGTCGAAGCCCTGTTCTTCTCTTTCGGAGCGTTCAGAAGAAGGGCAGCCCTTCGACAAGCTCAGGGCGAACGGAATGGCTGTTCCTGCGACCGATTCGCACCATCCCTTCGCTCCCTTCCCCATTTGGCAACCCCTTGCTAAGGGCTCGCCCGACTCTTCGCCCCTGCACAAAGGAATCCGCCATGACCGCCATCGGACAGGACACGCTCGGCACTCGGGACAGTCTGGAGGTCGGCGGCAAGACGATCCATTATTATTCGATCGCCAAGGCGGCCGCGCAGATCGGCGACGTTTCGAAGCTGCCTTTCTCGATGAAGGTGCTGCTGGAGAACCTGCTCCGCTTCGAGGACGGCGTCACCGTCACCGTCGAGGACATCAAGGCGATGGTCCAGTGGCTGACCGACAAGACCAGCGAGCGCGAGATCCAGTATCGCCCGGCGCGCGTGCTGATGCAGGATTTCACCGGCGTGCCCTGCGTGGTCGACCTGGCGGCGATGCGCGACGCGATGAACCAGCTCGGCGGCGACGCGCAGAAGATCAACCCGCAGGTGCCCGTCCACCTCGTCATCGATCACTCGGTGATGGTCGACGAGTTCGGCACGCCCCAGGCGTTCGCGGACAATGTCGAGCTGGAATATCAGCGGAACAGCGAGCGCTACGAGTTCCTCAAGTGGGGCAGCAAGGCGCTCGACAATTTCAAGGTGGTGCCGCCGGGCACCGGCATCTGCCACCAGGTGAACCTGGAGCATATCGCGCAGGCGGTGTGGACCTCGGCCGATGAGAGCGGCGAGACGATCGCTTATCCGGACACCTGCGTCGGCACCGACAGCCATACCACGATGGTCAACGGCCTCGGCGTGCTGGGCTGGGGCGTGGGCGGCATCGAGGCCGAGGCCGCGATGCTCGGCCAGCCCGTCTCGATGCTGATCCCCGAGGTGGTCGGCTTCAAGTTCACCGGCGAGCTCAAGGAAGGCGTCACCGCCACCGATCTCGTGCTCACCTGCACCCAGATGCTGCGCAAGCGCGGCGTGGTCGGCCGCTTCGTCGAATATTTCGGCCCGGGCCTCGCCTCGCTCAGCCTCGCCGACCGCGCGACGCTGGCCAACATGGCGCCGGAATATGGCGCGACCTGCGGCTTCTTCGGCATCGACGACAAGACGCTCGATTACATGCGCCTCACCGGCCGCGACGAGGACCAGATCGCGCTGACCGAGGCCTATGCCAAGGCGCAGGGCCTGTGGCTTGATCCGGCCGTCGAGCCGGTCTTCACCGACACGCTGGAGCTCGACCTCGGGACTGTCACCCCGTCGCTCGCCGGCCCCAAGCGCCCGCAGGACAAGGTCGTCCTCGAAGAGGTGGACGACGTGTTCAACGCCGATCTCGCCAACGTCTACAAGCATGACGGCGCCAAGCGCGTCGCGGTGGAGGGCAAGAGCCACGACATCGGCGACGGCGACGTCGTGATCGCCGCCATCACGTCGTGCACCAACACCTCCAACCCGTCGGTGCTGGTCGCCGCCGGCCTCGTCGCCCGCAAGGCGCATGCCTTCGGCCTCAAGCCCAAGCCCTGGGTGAAGACCTCGCTGGCGCCGGGCTCGCAGGTGGTCACCGACTATCTGGTAAAGTCGGGCCTGCAGACCGATCTCGACGCGATCGGCTTCAACCTCGTCGGCTATGGCTGCACCACCTGCATCGGCAATTCCGGCCCGCTGGCCGAGCCGATCAGCAAGGCGATCAACGGCAACGACATCGTCGCCGCCTCGGTGATCTCGGGCAACCGCAATTTCGAGGGCCGCGTCTCGCCGGACGTGCGCGCCAACTTCCTCGCCTCGCCGCCGCTGGTCGTCGCCTATGCGCTCAAGGGCACGGTGACCGAGGATTTCACCACCACCCCGATCGGCCAGTCCACCGACGGCACCGACGTCTACCTCAGGGACATCTGGCCGACCAATGCCGAGGTTCGCGCGGCGATCGACGCCAATATCGATCGCGGCATGTTCACCGCGCGCTACGCCCACGTCTTCACCGGCGACGAGAAGTGGCAGGCGATCAGCGTGACCGGATCGGACACCTACAGCTGGAACCCGTCCTCCACCTACGTCGCCAACCCGCCTTATTTCGAGGGCATGGGCATGGAGCCGGCGCCCGTCACCGACATCATCGACGCGCGCCCGCTGGCGATCTTCGCCGACTCGATCACCACCGACCACATTTCGCCGGCGGGATCGATCAAGGCGGACAGCCCCGGCGGCCGCTATCTTTCCGAGCATCAGGTGTCGAAGGCGGACTTCAACTCCTACGGCTCGCGCCGCGGCAACCATGACGTGATGATGCGCGGCACCTTCGCCAACATCCGCATCAAGAACGAGATGACGCCGGGCATCGAGGGCGGCGTGACCAGGTTCGTCCCCACCGGCGAGGTCGAGGCGATCTACGACGCGGCGATGAAGTACAAGGCGGAGGGCACCCCGCTCGTCGTCATCGCGGGCAAGGAATATGGCACCGGCTCGTCGCGCGACTGGGCGGCGAAGGGCACCACCCTGCTCGGCGTGCGCGCCGTCATCACCGAGAGCTTCGAGCGCATCCACCGTTCGAACCTGGTCGGCATGGGCGTGCTGCCGCTGCAGTTCGCCGACGGCATCGACCGCAAGACGCTCAAGCTCGACGGCAGCGAGACCTTCACCATCACCGGCGTCGCCGACCTGCGCCCGCGCCAGACCGTGACGGTGGAACTGACCCGCGCCGACGGCTCCAAGGAGACGTTCGAGACCAAGTGCCGGATCGATACCGTCAACGAGCTGGAATATTTCCTCAACGGCGGCATCCTGCCCTACGTGCTGCGCAAGCTGGCGGCGTAAGCGCCGGCCGGAAAGCCCGAAAAGGCGGGGCGCGGCGAAGGCTGCGTCCCGCTTTTTTTTTGTTTCGGGGACTGTCGTTGCGCGGTTCCGCCCGCTGCGATTTTCTGTCTGTCGGGAAGGGGCTTTCCCGGCGTCAGGCCGTAGCGGCCATGATATCTCCCCCATCGGGGGGATATCCTCCCATGTCGATCCGGTCGAACAGGGCCGGTGGCGGGGGCGTCCCCGACACCGATCGAGGGAGCAAGGCGTTGCTGGCGATTCTCGCGCTGACCGGGCTGGCATCTTTATCCCGCATCCAACCGGATGCCGCCTGCCACGATCGCTCCGCGCCGACCCAAAGCGGGGTGATCGCCTATAAGGATTGCGGCGATCGCGCGGCGCCGCCGGTCATCGTCATTCCCGGCGGCCCGGGACTGGATGCGCGTTACATCCTGCCGCTCGCCGCGATGATCACCCAATTGCGGTATCGCACGATCGTGCTGGAGCCGCGCGGCACCGGCGCCTCCCGGCCGGCGCTCGGCGATGGAACGCAGCTCACGGTCGCGGGGAGCGTCGCCGATGTCGACGCCGTTCGGCAGGCGGCCGGCGTGGGCAAGGCCGTCATCCTCGGCCATTCCTTCGGCGGCGCGGTCGCCCAGGCCTATGCGGCCGCTTTTCCGGATCGGGTGCGCTCCCTCGTCCTGCTGGACTCGACCGGCCGGGGCGTACCCCCGCCAGCGTCGCTCGACCGCTGGCGCAAGCGGGGCACGCCGGACGAGCTGGCCCGTTATGACGCGCTGCGGGCGAAGGGCGATCGCATCGATGCGATGCGCATCAAGTTCCGGCTGAGCTTCTATCATCGGGCGGCGGGCGAACGCTTCCTGGCATCGCTGTCCCACGATGCGATCCACATGGATGTCATGCCCCTGGCGGCGGCCTACGAGCGCGATGTCCCCCTCGCGGCGCCGGCGCCGGGGTCGTTCCCCGTCACGCTGGTCGCCGGGGCGATCGATTGGATCCGCGCCTATGAGCCGGCATTCAAGGTGGTCTATCCCCATGCGCGGCTCCTGGTGGTGCCCAAAGCGGGGCACTTCCCCTGGGCCGACGCGCCGCGCGAGACGCGGCGGGTGATCGGGCGCGTGCTGGCGGACTGAACGACCGCGCGACGACGACGGGTTCGGCGGCCACGATGGGTGCGTCTTGCGAAGCGGCGCGCGCGGGGCGACAATCGGCCGATGACCGGACCCGCTTGGGAGAGGATGATGGACGGACGCCGTGCACCCGTGTCGCGAGCCCTGTTGTTCGCCTCCTGCCTCGCCGTGGCGGCCTGCGGATCGTCGCCGTCCGGGGGGAATGGCGGCGAGACGGCGGGGAATGCCGCGCCGGCCGCCAATATCACGGCGGCTCCCGCGCCGGTGGCTGCGAACGAGTCGGCGACGCCCGCCACCGGCACCGCGCCCGCGCAATCCGCCGCCACGCCTGTCTCCTGCGCCGCCGAAATCGGCGCCGCCGCCGCCGCGAGCAAGGTGAAGGCCTGCCTCGCCGTCTCGCCCGCCACCCATCCGCCCTGCAACGCCGCCAACAGCTGCGCGATGATCGACGATGAGATCGCCCGCAGCTGCGCCCTGTTCGACGGGAAAGGCGCGCCGATGCCCGAATGCACCGTCGCGCCCAAGAGCGCGGCGGCGGCCGTGGCAGTGGTGCAGCGTTATTATGCGGCGCTCAACGCGCGCGATTATGGCACGGCCTGGCAGCAATGGGGCGATGACGGCCCGCCCAACCAGCCGCTGGCGAAATTCCAGGCCGGATTCGCCCATACCAGCGCGACGCGGGTGACGATCGGTACGCTTCCGCCGGGCGAGGGCGCGGCGGGATCGATCTACCAGACGGTGCCGGTCACGATCGACGCGACGCTGGACGACGGCACGCACCAGCGCTTCGTCGGCACCTATGCGATCCGGCGCGTGAACGACGTCGACGGCGCGTCGGCCGACCAGCTGCGCTGGCATATCGGTTCGGCGCATCTGGCGGCGGCGCGCTGAGGGCAGGGGCGCCGGAATCGAGCGCGCCACATTGGCATCGCGACCGGGGATCAGGGATACGGCCTGATCGTGGTGCGTCGAGATTGCCCCCGCTCGCGGAGGGGGTCAGGTCCGGTCGCGATCCTCATTCCGGTTCGTCGTATCGAACCGCGCCTCGCCGATCGCGCCGGGGTTGCGGCGGATGAAGCGGACGAGGGCGATGCCGCCGCCGATCGTCAGGGCCAGCACGAAGCCCAGCAGCACCCAGTCGATCGCTTCCATCTGGAAGCCGTAGCTGCGCGCCAGCACCAGCACCGCCGCGGCGGCGGCGATGGCGAAGGCGCCGGTCACGAAGATCACACCGACGCCGCCCAGCGCGGCATTGCGGCTCGGCGGGAGGCTGCGGGGCTGCTCGCTCACGCGGGTTGCTCCTCGGCGATGGCGTGGGCCAGCCATGCCGGCACGATCGGCCGGGCCTCGACGCCGCCGAGCTTCACCGCCGCGCCACCGCGCATCTGCTCGACGCGGACCGGTGCCACCGCGAGGCCGAGATCGGGATACCAGGCGCGCGCCGCGTCACCGGGATCGGCCTCCACCTCGCATACCACCAGCCGGCGATTGACCTTCTGGCGCCAGTTCATCCGCGCGGTATTCTCCTGGCCGACATAGCAGCCCTTGGTGAAGCTCACGCCGTGCAGCTCGACGGCATTGGCCTCCAGCCAGAGCGTCTTGTCGGTGCCCAGTTCGTCGATGCCTTCGGGCACGCCATGGCCGAGCCGCCAGGGGCGCCAGGCGAGGTCGGCCGTCTCGGTGCCGATCGCCGGCGCCAGCCAGCGGCAACCGAGGCCCGGCAGGCGCGGATCGGCGAAGCCCGCCATGGCGTCGTCCTGCGCCACGTCCGGCCGCCAGTGCACGGCCAGCGAGTCGTCGCGGGCGATCGTGATGGGGCGGCGCAGGCGGTAGAGGGTGAGGCGCCGCGCCAGCGCATCGGCCTGCGTCGCCTCGCAATCGACCAGCACGTCGGCGCCGTCGGGCCAGAGCAGGAAGTCCCATTGCGCCTTGCCCTGCGCGGTGAGCAGCGCCGCCCAGACGGGCCGGCCCTCCGCCAGCGCCCGCGTGTCGTTGGTGACGAGGCCCTGCAGGAAGCCCGCGACATCCTCGCCGGACAACCGGATCAGCGCGCGGGCGGCGAGGTGGGTGGCGATGCTCATGGGGCGAGAGGTGGACCATGGCCTCCTCCCTTTCAATAGCCCCTCCCTTCCGGGGACATTTGTATCGACGCAGACATCCGTTCTTCGTCATCCCGGCGGAGGCCGGGATCCATTTCGCGCAGGGCCGGCCGCATCACGATGAGTTGGCGTCTGTGCGGTACCAAGACCATGATCGTCGCATGGAATGGATCCTGACCTTCGTCAGGATGACGGACAATGGGACTGCGTTTGCAATCCATATAAGCGCCCTGCAAGGCAGGGGAAATGGGTCACCGCGCCGCGCGGCGGAAGTTGATCGCGCGCAATTCGCCCACCAGCCGGTCCACGGTCGCGCGCAGCGCCGGGTCGATCGGCTCGTTCGCCGCCTTGCCGTGGGCGCCCCGGCTCAGCATCCGGTCGATCATGGTCATCGCGTAATCGTTGCTCATCGCGGGCCTCCAAATCTCGGAAGGCCTTGTCGCCGATGATGGTTAACGACTCTTTTCGCGATGCGACGAGCGGTTGGTCGCGGGCAGCTCTTCCCGTTCGCCCCGAGCGACGTGAGGCGCGCGATGCGGCCGCGTGTCACGACGTGGCTCGACCCGAACGGAGATCTTTTTCAGGCCACCGCGTCGAACTGCAGCCGGGCGAGCCGGGCGTAGAGGCCCGCGCCGGCGAACAGCTGGTCGTGCGTGCCCTGCTCGACGATGCGGCCGGCATCCATCACCACGATGCGGTCGGCCGAACGGACGGTGGCGAGGCGGTGGGCGATCACCATCGTCGTGCGGCCCTTCATCAGCCGCTCCAGCGCATCCTGCACCAGCCGCTCGCTCTCGGCGTCGAGCGCGGAGGTGGCCTCGTCAAGCAGCAGCAGGGGGGCGTCGCGCAACAGCGCGCGGGCGATGGCGACGCGCTGTCGCTGTCCGCCCGACAGGCGCGCGCCGCCTTCGCCGAGGAAGGTGTCGAGGCCCTGCGGCAGCGCCTTGAGGAAGCCCGCGGCATTGGCCGCCTCGGCCGCCGCCCACAATTCCTCGTCGCCCGCATCCCAGCGGCCGTAGCGGAGGTTGTCGCGCGCCGAGGCGCCGAAGATCACGGTGTCCTGCGGCACCATCGCGATGCGGCGGCGGATGTCGGCGGGATCGGCCTCGGTCAGCGATACGCCGTCCAGCCGCACGGCGCCGCCCTGCGGATCGTAGAAACGCTGGGCGAGCTGGAGCAGGGTCGACTTGCCGGCGCCGGACGGGCCGACCACCGCCACCGTCTGCCCCGGCGGCACGTCCAGCGAGAAGCCGGCCAGCGCCGAGACTTCGGGCCGGGTGGGATATTGGAAGGTGACATCCTCGAAGCGGAGATGGCCGCGCGCCGGCTCGGGCAAGGCGCGGGGCGCGGCGGGCGGGCGGATCTCGGCGCGCTCGCGCAGCAGCTCGCCCAGCCGGCTGGCCGCGCCGGCGCCGCGCAGCAGATCGCCATAGACCTCGGCCAGCGATCCGAACGAGCCGGCGACGATGCCACAGGCGATGACGAAGGCCAGGAGGGCGCCACCCGTCATATGGCCGTGGATCACATCCAGCGCGCCTTCCCAAAGGATCAGCACGATCGCACCGAAGAACAGCCCGATCACCATCGAGGTCATGATCGCGCGGACGCCGATGCGGCGCTTGCCGGCGGCGAACACGGCCTCGACGGCGGCGCCGAAGCGGCCGGCTTCGCGCGCTTCCTGGTTGAAGGCCTGGACGATCCTCATCGCGCCCAGCGTCTCGGTCGCGAGCGCGCCGACCTCGGCGATGCGATCCTGCGATCCGCGCGACAGGCTGCGCACCCGCCGTCCCAAGAAGATGATCGGCAACAGCACGAGGGGCAGGCCCACCACCATCATCGCGGCCAGTTTCACCGACAATGTGAAGAGGAAGATCACGCCGCCGATCATCGTGAAGGTGGAGCGCAGCGCCACCGATACGGTGGTGCCGACCACCTGTTCGATCAGGCCGGTGTCCGAGGTGAGGCGCGAAGCGATCTCGGAGGGCCGATTCTCCTCGAAGAAGCGGGGGGAAAGGGTCAGCAGGTTGTCGAGCACCTCCCTCCGAAGATCGGCCACCACGCGCTCGCCCATCCAGGAGACGAACCAGAAGCGGACCGCCGTCGCCACCGCCAGCACCGCGACGACCACCAGCATCAGCCGGAAGGAGGCGCTGACCGCGTGGGGGTCCACGTTGGCCGAGAAACCCCGCTCGATGATCCGGCGGGCGCCCCACGGGATGCCGATCGTCGCCGCCGAGGATACGCACAGCGCTGCGAAGGCGATGGCGATATGCCCCGGATAGCGCAATGCGCGCTCCCACACGATGCGGAGGTTGCCGATCCGGCGCTGTTTCGGATCGCTGGGAACAGCAGCTTTGACGGGAGCTTGGGCCATGCGCGGCGGTTAGCATCCCGCTGCACCGCGCTCAATCGAGGACAGAAAATTGCGCTATCGGCGCCACCGGCCAAAAGAACTGTGGATAGTGGCGGGTCGCATACCTATTTTGCAACCGCGAAGGGACGTCGATGCGTTAAAGGGATGGGATTGTTTGGCTGCTAGTCGGGGGACTGGCGCGCGAGGAGATCGAGTTGCTGTACGACGCCTATGAACTGCAGCGGTCCTGGCTTTCGGGCGCGAGCCTGATGGCGAACCTGGGGGCGGAATGGCTGCAGAACCCGGCCAACCCGCTGTCGCACACCGGTTTCGGGCCGATGATCGCGTCCGGGCTCGACGTGTTCGCCCACGCTTCCCAGCCGCGCGGCAAGCCCGCTTTCGGTTTCGAGACGGCGAAGGTGGACGGCAAGGACGTCACCGTCTTTGAGGAGATCGTGCTGAGGAAGCCGTTCGGCCAGCTCAAGCGCTTCACCAAGGAGGGCGTCACCGGCCAGCCCAGGCTGCTGGTCGTGGCGCCGATGTCCGGCCACTTCGCCACGCTGCTGCGCGGCACGGTGGAGCGGATGCTGCCGGGCCATGACGTCTACATCACCGACTGGCGCGACGCGCGGATGGTGCCGCTGGAAGACGGCCGCTTCGATCTCGACGACTATATCGACTATGTGATCGAGTTCCTGGAGCATATCGGCCCCAAAACCCATGTGCTGGCGGTCTGCCAGCCGTCGGTGCCGGTCTATGCCGCGACCTGCGTGATGAACGCCGACCAGCATCCCTGCCGCCCGGCGACCCTGACCATGATGGGCGGGCCGATCGACACGCGCAAGGCGCCGACCGCAGTCAACACCGTCGCCACCCAGCGCCCGCTGGCCTGGTTCCAGCAGAACGTCATCGCCACGGTGCCCTTCTTCTATCCGGGTGCGGGGCGCAAAGTGTATCCGGGCTTCCTGCAGCTCACCGGCTTCATGGCGATGAACCTCGGCAACCACCTGATGAGCCACTACAAGATGTTCACGCATCTGGTGCAGGGGGACGATGAATCGGCCGATTCCACCAAGGCCTTCTACGAGGAATATCGCTCGGTCTGCGACATGACCGAGGAATTCTACCTGCAGACCATCGTCGATGTGTTCCAGCAGCACAAATTGCCCAAGGGCCAGCTCAAGCATCGCGGGCGCAAGGTCGATCCGGGC
>Ga0105239_10000942_pt1 | contig 41042 bp, 42 predicted proteins | sample KBSC44metaG_FD_92761 | JGI IMG/M metagenome (GOLD analysis project Ga0105239, IMG submission 92761) | Corn rhizosphere microbial communities from Kellogg Biological Station, Michigan, USA - KBS C4-4 metaG | ecosystem: Host-associated > Plants > Roots > Rhizosphere > Soil | place: Michigan, USA...
GCCGATGACATGAAGCACTGGTTCGCACTGCTGGCGCTGTCCTTGGCAATGAATGCCTCGGCCGCGGATGGCAGCACGCGCGTGCTCGACGACTTCAGCGATGCAAACGCCTGGCAGGCAAGCGCTTCCGACGAAGTGCAGGCCACCATGGCCCAGGCCCCCGGCGGCGGCCTCTGCCTGCGCTATGACTTCGGCAAGGTCTCGGGCTACGCGGTGCTGCGCCGCGCCCTGCCGATCGAGCTGCCTGCAAACTATGCGTTCACGTTGCGGCTGCATGGCAGCGGCCCGCCGAATGCGCTGCAGATGAAGCTGGTCGACGCCAGCGGCGAGAACGTCTGGTGGATGGACCGGCCGGGCTATGAGCCGCCCGGCCAGGCCAGCGACATGCTGATCCGCCAGCGCCAGATCGGCTTCGCCTGGGGTCCGACCAGCGACAAGACGCTGCGCCGCGCCGCGGCGATCGAACTGGTCGTCGCGAGCGGCGAGGGCGGGCGCGGCGAGCTGTGTTTCGAGCGCCTCGCCTTGCACACGCTGCCCGCGCCGAAACCGCTGCCGGCGCCCGTGGCGAGCGCGTCGGCGTCGCCCGGCGACGCGGCGCTCGCGATCGACAGCGACCCGACAACGGCCTGGCGCGTATCGGCCAGCGGGCGCGCGCAATGGCAGGTCGATTTCGGCGCGCCGCGCGAGCTCAGCGGCCTGCTGCTGCGCTGGGCCGGTGGCGCGCATGCCAGTGATTTCGACCTGCAGTTCAGCGACGACGGCCGCCGCTGGCGCACCGTGCGCGCGGTGCGCGGCAGCGGGCGCGACGTGCTGCCGCTGATGCTGCCGCCCGACGATGCCGGCAACCAAACGCGCTACCTGCGCCTCGTGCTGCGCCGCGGCCCGCAGCCGGTCTATGCCTTGAGCGATCTGCAATTCATGGGGCCGAACGAATGGCGCGGCCGCAACGACGCCTTGCGCAGCCTGGCGCTGGCGTCGCCGCCCAGTCTGTACCCGCGCGGCATCGTCGGCGAACAAAGCTACTGGACGATCGTCGGCGTCGACGGCGGCGGCGCGAACGTGGCACTGGTCTCGGAAGACGGGGCGATCGAACCGCACAAGGGCGGTCCGTCGATCGAGCCTTTCGTGATCGACGAGGACGGCCGTCTCAGCGGATGGGCCGACGTGCAGACGACGCACACGCTGCGCGAGGGCTACCTGCCGCTGCCCCAGGTGGCCTGGCGCGGCGCGGGCTTCGAACTCGACATCGAGGCCGGCGCCGAAGGCAGCCGCGACGATGCACGGCTGATCGCTCGCTACACGCTGAAGAACTCCGGCAGCGTGCCGCGCAGCCTGAGCCTCACGCTGGCGCTGCGGCCATGGCAGGTGAACCCGCCGACGCAGTTCCTGAACACGGTCGGCGGAGTCAGCACGATCGGCGCGCTGGCCTGGCAGCAAGGCGGCCTGCAGGTCAACGGCAGGCCTTGGCTGCAGGCGATGCAGGCCCCGCAGGCGGTTGGCGCGGCGGCGTTCGAACAAGGGGACGCGTTGCTGCTCGCCGCGGCTGGGAAGCTGCCGCCGCTGCGCGAGTTGAAGGATCCGCTCGGCCTGGCGAGCGCGGTGCTGCGCTGGCCGCTGAGCCTCGCGCCAGGCGAGGCGCGCGAGGTCGCGATCGTGCTGCCGCTGACACCGGTCGGCACGCCATCTTCGTCCACTCGCGCCGAGCCGACCTCCGTTCGCCCTGAGCCCGCCGATTCCCCTGCCGCCCGCCTCGACGCCATCGCGAGCCACTGGCGCGAACGCCTGAACCGCGTCAGCGTCGACCTCCCGCCAGCCCAGCACGCCATCCCCGACAGTCTGCGCAGCGCGCTCGCCCACATCCTGATGTCGCGCGACGGCCCGGCGCTGCAGCCCGGCACGCGCAGCTACGCGCGCAGCTGGGTGCGCGATGGCGCGATGATGGTCGCCGGCCTGCTGCGCCTCGGCGAGGTCGACGCGGCGCGCGAGTTCACCGAGTGGTATGCCGGCCATCTGTTCGCGAACGGCAAGGTGCCCTGCTGCGTCGATGCGCGCGGCGCCGATCCTGTCGCCGAGAATGACAGCCACGGCCAGTTCATCGATGCGGTCGCCCAGCTGTGGCGCCATACGCAGGATCGCGCGATGCTCGAGCGCCTGTGGCCGAAGGTCGATGCGGCGGCGCGCTACATGGAGCAGCTGCGCCAGTCCGAACGCACCCCGCAGAACCGCCAGCCCGGCCGCGAGGCCTTCTACGGCCTGATGCCGGCCTCGATCAGCCATGAAGGTTATTCGGCCAAGCCGATGCATTCGTACTGGGACGACTTCTGGGCGCTCGCCGGCTACAAAGACGCGGTGCAGCTCGCGACTGCCCTCGGCCTGGCCGACCGCGCCGCCGAGCTGGCCGCGCAGCGCGACCAGTTCCAGGCCGAGCTGGCCGCCTCGCTGAAGACCGCGATCGCCCAGCACCGCATCGACTACCTGCCCGGCGCCGCCGAGCTGGGCGACTTCGACCCGAGTTCGAGCACGATGATCTTCAGCCCCGCCGGCGCCGAGACCAGCGTGCCGCGCGTCTTGCTCGATGCGACCTGGAACCGCTATTGGCAAGAGAGCGTCGCGCGCCGCGACGGTCAGCGCCAGTGGATCGACTACACGCCCTACGAGCTGCGCTCGGTCTCGGCCTTCGTGCGCCTCGGCCAGCCCGAGCGCGCGCTGGCGATGCTCGATTTCTTCTTCCGCGACCAGCGCCCCGCCGGCTGGAACCAGTGGGCCGAGGTGGTCGGCAAGTCGCCGCGCGAGCCGCGTTTCGTCGGCGACATGCCGCATGCCTGGATCTCGTCCGACTACATCCGCTCGGCCCTCGACCTGCTCGCCTACGAACGGCCCTCCGACGGCGCGCTGGTGCTCGGCGGCGGCGTGCCGGCGAGCTGGTGGCGCACCGGTCCGGTCGCGGTGCATCGGCTCGGCACCGCTTACGGCCCGCTCAGCTTCCGCCTCGCGCCCGAGGGAGACGACGGCCTGCGCCTGGTGATCGAGCCCGGGCTCTCGGCACCGCCCGGCGGCCTGTGGTTCGCCAGGCCCGGCGCCGCGCCGCTGCGGCTGGTGCCGTCGGCCGACGGCAGCGTCGACCTGAAGCTCGATCGCGTCAGCCGGAACTGAGAGGCCATCCGGCGCGGCCGCTCAGCCTCTGAGCTCGGCGCCGCCGCTTCGCACCTGGAACTTCTGCGCTTGCCGCCGCTGCGCCGCATAACGTTCGAGCAGCACCGCCTGCCCCTGCCCGCGGTCGCCCCAGAGGAAGGCGTCGTGCTGCTGCAGCGCATCGTGGTGATCGCGCAGCGCGGCGAGGATCCAGTCCGCCCGCTGCAGCGTCATCGGCGTGCAGGTCTGGCCGCGCAAGTCGTCGTCGAGATCGAGCACGTGCGAGCGCCAGTTCTCGGCCAGGTACAGCGCCGCGCCATCGCCGCGCAGCGCATCGCTCCAGCGCGTGGTGATGCCGTCGAGCCAATGCAGCACGGTCGCCTCGGCACCGCGCGCGGCGATCCGGGCGCGCATGCGCCGGTAAGCCTCGAGCGCAATCTCCTTCTCGCGCCGGAACGCGGCCAGCGCCGGCGCCATGCCGCCGCTTCGTTCGAGCTGCAGCAGCCAGGCGCAATGGTTGCGCGTCTCGAAGCGCTCGGCCGGATGGAACACCGGCTCGTCGGCGCCGTGGCCGGCGGTGTTGAAGTGGCGCAGCGGATCGAAGCGGTACATGTAGCCGAAGTCGAACAGCCGCAGCTGCGTGCCGTCGTCGAGGATGTTGCCGGGCGACAAGTCCCATTCGAACAGGCCCTCGACCCAGAGCGCGCAGATCGTCTCGAACACCTGTTCGAGGCGGCGCTCGTCCCACTCGTGCACGACCTCGCCGGCTATCCACGGCGACAGGATGATGCCGCGGCGAAACGACGCATAGCGCGTGTCGACGATGGCACGCCAGCGCGCTTCACCACCGGGCTCGTGCTTCAGCCGCTCGACGTCGGCACGGCGCTGCACCTCGTTGAGGAAGGAGGTCTGGCCGTCGACGTTGCGCACCAGGGCCTGGGGCCGCGCGCGCTTCAAGGTCCACTCGCGGCCGGCGGGGTCGCGCAAGCGGAAGACGTTGGCGGTGAGACCGGCATCCAGATGATGCAGGACTTCCGGCGAGCCCGCGCCGAGCCGGGCCAGCGTATCGAGGGTCAACGGCAGGCCGGCCGGATCGCCGACCTCGAGCTCCTCAGAGCCGGCGGTGAAGGCGAGTTGCTGCGCGTGGCGCAGGGCTTCCAGTGTCGGGGCGGCGGTCGTCATCACGCGCGACTCTACCGTCCTCGGTGACCGCGCCGGATGCGCTCGGCTACGATGCACGGGCACGAGCCTTGCGGCTTTCCGCCGACCCACACGACGCCCGCCATGGAACTGACCCCGCGCGAAAAAGACAAGCTGCTGATCTTCACCGCTGCCCTGCTGGCCGAACGCCGCAAGGCTCGCGGCCTGAAGCTCAACTACCCGGAGGCCGTGGCCCTGATCAGCGCCGCGATCATGGAAGGCGCACGCGACGGCAAGACGGTCGCGCAGCTGATGAGCGAAGGCAAGACCGTGCTCGCCCGCGCCGACGTGATGGACGGGGTGGCCGAGCTGATACCCGAAATCCAGATGGAAGCCACCTTCCCCGATGGCACCAAACTGGTGACCGTGCACCAACCGATTGCATGACTTCGCTCGAAAGGAATTGACGTGATCCCTGGAGAGCTGTTGACCGACGGTCCGGACCACGAGTTGAACCCTGGCCGGAGAACGCTGACCCTCGTGATCGAGAACAGCGGCGACCGCCCGATCCAGGTCGGCTCGCACTACCACTTCGCCGAGACCAACGCCGCGCTGGCCTTCGACCGCGCCGCCGCGCGCGGCATGCGCCTGAACATCGCCTCGGGCACGGCAGTGCGCTTCGAGCCCGGCCAGCAGCGCACGGTGGAGCTGGTCGACTATGCCGGCGAACGCACGGTGTACGGCTTCCGCGGGCTGGTGCAAGGCAAGCTCTAGGACGAGCCCACACTGACACGAGACAAGAAAAACCCATGGCCACCCTCAACCGACGCGCCTATGCCGAGATGTTCGGCCCCACGAAAGGCGACCGTGTTCGCCTCGCCGATACCGAGCTGATCATCGAGGTCGAACAGGACTACACGCTGGCCGCCGGCGGCTACGGCGAAGAGGTGAAGTTCGGCGGCGGCAAGGTGATCCGCGACGGCATGGGCCAGAGCCAGCGCCTCGCCGCCGAGGTCGCCGACACGGTGATCACCAACGCCTTGATCATCGACCACTGGGGCATCGTGAAGGCCGATATCGGCCTGAAGAACGGCCTGATAAGCGCGATCGGCAAGGCCGGCAACCCCGACGTGCAGCCGGGCATCGACATCGTCATCGGGCCGGGTACCGAGGTCATCGCCGGCGAGGGCAACATCGTCACCGCCGGCGGCATCGACACCCACATCCATTTCATCTGCCCGCAGCAGATCGAAGAGGCCTTGATGAGCGGCGTGACGACGATGCTCGGCGGCGGCACCGGCCCCGCGACCGGCACCTTCGCCACCACCTGCACGCCCGGCCCCTGGCACATCCAGGCTATGCTGAAGGCAGCGGAGAGCTTCCCGATGAACCTCGGCTTCCAGGGCAAGGGCAACGCCTCGCTGCCGCGTGCGCTCGAAGAGCAGATCGAGGCCGGCGCCTATGGCCTGAAGCTGCACGAGGACTGGGGCACGACGCCGGCCGCGATCGACAACTGCCTCAGCGTCGCCGACGAGCACGACATCCAGGTGACGATCCACACCGATACCTTGAACGAATCCGGCTTCGTCGAGGACACGATCGCCGCGTTCAAGGGCCGCACGATCGCGACCTTCCATACCGAGGGCGCGGGCGGCGGCCATGCGCCGGACATCATCAAGTGCGCCGGCCTGCCCAACGTGCTGCCCTCGTCGACGAACCCGACGATGCCGTACACGGTGAACACCATCGACGAACATCTCGACATGCTGATGGTCTGCCATCATCTCGACGCGAGCATCGCCGAGGACCTGGCCTTTGCCGAAAGCCGCATCCGGCGCGAGACGATCGCCGCCGAAGACATCCTGCACGACCTGGGCGTGTTCTCGATGATGTCCTCCGACAGCCAGGCGATGGGCCGGGTCGGCGAGGTGATCATCCGCACCTGGCAGGCCGCGAGCAAGATGAAGACGCAGCGCGGCGCCCTGCCGGAAGACACGGGGCGCAACGACAATTTCCGCGTCAAGCGCTACATCGCGAAGTACACGATCAACCCGGCGATCACGCAAGGCATCTCGCACGTGGTCGGCTCGGTGGAAGTCGGCAAGCTGGCCGACCTGGTGCTGTGGAAGCCGGCTTTCTTCGGGGTCAAGCCGAGCCTGATCCTGAAGGGCGGGATGATCGCCGCAGCCGCGATGGGCGACCCGAACGCGAGCATCCCGACACCGCAGCCGGTGCACTACCGGCCGATGTTCGGCGCCTTCGGCACCGCGATGAACTTCTCTTGCGTCAACTTCGTTTCGCAGGCCGCGCTCGACCTCGGCGTGCCGAAGAAGCTCGGCCTGCAGCGCACCACGATGGCGGTGCAGAACACGCGCAAGATCGGCAAGGCCGACATGATCCACAACAGCGGCACGCCGGTGATCGAGGTCGATGCGCAGACCTACGAGGTGCGGGCGGACGGCGTGCTGCTGACCTGCGAGCCGGCGACGAGTTTGCCAATGACGCAGCGGTATTTCTTGTTCTAGCCTTGATTTGGGCACATGCCGCACATAAACTGTGTGCACATAGCCTGCGCAATCCGATGAACATCACTCTCTCCGTTGACGAACGCGTCGCCGAACAGGCGCGCATCGCCGCCCAGGCCATGGGTAAAAGTCTGAATCAGGCCGTGCGCGACTACCTTGAAAGCCTTGCGGGCGCGGATCAGCGCCTCGCCAGCGTCGAAGAATTCGAGCAATCCGCGCTGCGGTCACCCGGCCGATTGAACGGCTGGACCTTCGACCGCGAGTCGCTCTACGACGAACGTGCGTAGCTTCCTCGACACCAACCTGCTGGTGTACGCCGACGCTGCGGATGGAGGAGATAAGCAGTTGGCCGCGATCGCGACGATTCGCGAGCACATGCTGGCCGGCACGGGTGTCATCTCGACGCAGGTACTGCAGGAATACGTTTCCGCTGCGCTGAAGAAGCTACGCCTGCCGCAGGCGCTGATCCGCAGCCGCCTCGGCTTCTATGCCGGATTCGAGGTCGTGCCTGCCTCGGTGCCGTTGATCGTCTCGGCCCTCGATCTGCAGACCCTGCACAGCCTCTCCTTCTGGGACGCGATGATCCTGCAGGCGGCGCGGCAGAGCGGCTGCGCGGTGCTGTTGTCGGAAGACATGCAGGAGGGTGCGACCTTGGTCGGCGTGCGCATCGTGAATCCGCTGCGGCCGGGCGCGAGCTTCGCGTAGCGGCGCTCCGGTACTAGCTCAGGATGTAATCGACCGGCGCCGCCGGCTCGGGCAGCGGCCCGGCGCCGAGCATCTCCAGCAGGCTCGCCTCGATGCCGGTCGACAGCGCATCCAGCGCCAGATCGTTCGGCGCCAGCCCGAACGGCTCCTCGATCTCCGAACTCAGCGCCTCCAGCGCGAAGAAGGTGTAGGCGACGAAGGCCACGATCAGCGGCGTCATCGGCCCGATCGCATCGACCAGCCCGAACGGCAGCAGCAGGCAATACAGGTAGACGGTGCGATGGATGATCACCGCATAGGTGAACGGGATCGGCGTGCCGGCGATGCGCTCGCAGCCGCCAAGCGCTTCGCTCAACCGGCCCATCGGCACCTCCATCGCCTGCGCCAGCGGCGGAGCCAGCAGGCCGCGCTGGCGCATTTCGCGCAGCCATTCGCCGGCCATCAGCAGCAGCATCGCCGGCGGGTAGCGCAGGCCGGCCAGGCGCCGGCAATCCTCGATGGGCAGCAGGCGCGCGAAGTCGGCGGCGGGGTCGGTGCCGCGCAGCTGATGGCGCAAGGCATGCACGAAGGCGATCAGCCGGTGCACCAGCAGCGGCGCCGGCACGGGATCGTCCGCCAAGGTCAGGGCCTGGCGCGTCAGGCTGCGCGTCTCGTTCAGCAGCACACCCCACAGGCTGCGCGCCTCCCAGTAGCGCGCGTAGCTCGTGCTGTTGCGAAAGCTGAGGAAGATCGCCAAGGTCAGGCCGATGAGCGAGAACGGCACGAAGTTCAGCGGGATCTTCCAGAGAAAGAGCTGGCCGTGCAGCAAGGTGACGACGATGGCCAGCGCGGTCGTCAGCAGCAGCTGCGGGGCGATGTCCGACAGCACCGAGCCGCGCCAGACCAGCAGCATGCGCAGCCAGTGGGGGCGAGGGCGAACGATCATGCGGCGGGGCGGGTCATCACAAGGGGGAGGCAGCGGCTGATGGCTTCGAAGCCAGCTTACTTCAGCCGCCCTCGCGCGCCCGCCGGAACCCCGGTTTTTGCCGAAGCCTCAGAATCGGGGTCACTTTTTCGACAAGGCACTGCCATGCGACAGCTCTCCCCCTCCGGCCAGCAGGCCATCAACGACATCGCCCAGCGCCACGGCTTCAGCGTCGACGCCACGCTCAGCATGCTCGACGCCGTGATCAACGGCAACGGCAGCATGGCGCAGTTCAACCATCCGGAATTCGCAGGCTCCGGCCAGTGGATGCGCGGCGGCATGACGATGGTTTCCGACATGTTCAACAACTACCTGAAGGGCCGCGTCGACGCGCTGTGCTTCGAGCTGTCGAACCTGATCGCGAGCCAGCCCGACCTGGTGCGCAGCGGCAGCTTCCAGTCGCAGAGCCAGGGCGGGCAGGCGCAGTTCAACGGCAGTCACGGCAGCCAACAGCAGCAGGACGGCGGCGGCAGCTTCGGCGCGGCCAGTCTGTTCGTGCCGGGCACGACGAACGACTGGTGGCCCTCGGACCTGCGTTTCCCGAACAGCACCGGCTCGCAGAACGGCGTGCGCTACGCTTATTTCGCACAGGCGCGCCGGCTGGTGATCGACGTCGGCGGCACGGTCACCGTCTACGACACGCTGGACCACCAGATCGGCGGCTTTTCGCAGCAGCAATCGGTGGGAGGCACCTTGAGCTTCAACAGCCAGTACGGGCTGGTGGACGTGGCCAGCCTGCCGGTGATCTCGTCGAACGGCGTGCCGCCGCGCGCGCCGGCGCCATCCTTCAACAATGCGCCCAGCTTCGCGCCGCCATCGGGCAACAGTCCAGTGAGCCAGCAGGACGTGTTCGCGACCATCGAAAAACTCGCCGACCTGCGCGCCAAGGGCATCCTCAGCGACGAGGAATTCGCCAACAAGAAGGCCGAGCTGCTGAGCCGCGTCTGAACATGCTGACCGTCAACAAGCTCCTGCCGCGCGGCCAGGGCATCGCTTCGGTTCTGCTGAAGCGCGCCGCGACCATCGAACTCGACTGGGACGTGCGCCAGAAGAGCCGCTTCGACACCACCGATTCGCAGGGCCGCGCGCTCGGCGTCTTCCTCGCGCGCGGCAGCGTGCTGCGCGGCGGCGACGTGCTGGTGGCCGAGGACGGCTCGCTGGTGCGCGTGGTCGCCGCGCCGCAGCCGGTGCTGGTGGTGCGCCACTGCAGCGAGCACGGTTCGCCGTTCGACCTGCTGCGCGCGGCCTATCACCTCGGCAATCGCCACGTGCCGCTGGAACTGCAGCCGGATCACCTGAAGCTCGAACCCGATCATGTGCTGGCCGACATGCTGCGGCAGATGCACCTGATCGTCAGCACCGAACAGGCGGCGTTCGAGCCCGAGAGCGGCGCCTATGCTGCGGCGGGTGCGACGCATGGGCACGAAGGGCACGCGCATCACGCGCATGGGGCCCCTGTGCATGACCATGGGCACGAGCACGGTCACGAGCATGAGCATGAGCATGACCACGGCCATGACCATGACCATGATCACGGCCATGGGCACGACCACGCCAAGCATGACCACGGCCACTGAGCCGGACGAGAAGGCCGGCCAGCACCTGGCGACCCCGCCAGCAGACCCCGCCCCCTCCCCGTCGCCGGCCGAGCGCACGCCGGCGACGCTGCTGCGCCTGATCTGGCTCGCCTCCCCGGCCTTGCCGGTGGGTGGCTTCAGCTACTCGGAGGGGCTGGAATCCGCGGTCGATGCCGGCCTCGTCGCGACCGAGACCCAGGCGGGCGACTGGCTGCTCGACCAACTGCATCTGTCGCTCGCCCGCGCCGATCTGCCCGTCGCCGCGCAGGCGGCGATCGCCTGGTCCGCCAACGATCTTCCGCGCACCGAGCAGTTGAACGACTGGGTGTGCCGCACCCGCGAGACGGCCGAGATGCGCCTGCAGACCGAGCAGATGGGCCGCTCGCTGACCGAGTGGCTGCGCAACGGCGAGCAGTCGGCCGACCCGCGCATCGCCGCCTTGTCCGGCCTCTCGCCGGCCCCGACCTGGCCGATCGCGTTCGCGCTCGCGACCGTGCTGGCCGGTGCCGCGCCGCGCGATGCCTTGCTGGCCTTCGCCTTCGGCTGGGCCGAGAACATGGTGCAGGCCGCGATGAAGGCCGTGCCGCTGGGCCAGAGCGCGGCGCAGCGCATGCTCGCGCGCCTGGCCGGCGCGATCCCCGCGGCCGTCGAGCACGCGATGGCGCTCGCCGACGACCAGCGCCAGGCCTTCACGCCGATGCTCGCGATCCTGTCGTCGCAGCACGAAACCCAGTACTCGCGCCTGTTCCGCTCCTGAACCTCGGCAGCGCGATGGCACGCAACATCGAGATCAAGGCGCGGCTGTCCGGCATCCAGGCGCTCGAATCGCAGGTCGCCGCGCTCGCCGACAGCGGCCCGCGCCTGATCCTGCAGGACGACAGCTTCTTCCACGCCGCCCACGGCCGGCTGAAGCTGCGGGTCTTCGCCGACGGCAGTGGCGAGCTGATCGCCTATGACCGCGGCAACCAGACCGGCCCGAAGCTGTCGAACTACCTGCTGGTGCCGGCGCCCGATCCCGCGGCCTTGCGCGCGGCGCTGGCACGCAGCTGCGGCCTGCGCGGCCGGGTGCGCAAGCAGCGCACGCTCTACCTGATCGGCGCGACGCGGGTGCACCTGGACCGGGTCGAGGGCCTCGGCGATTTCCTCGAACTCGAAGTCGTGCTGCGCGACGACCAGCCCGAGCACGAAGGCATCGCCGTCGCCCACGCGCTGCTGGCCCGCTGGGGCATCGGCGAGCATCAGTTGATCGCCGGCGCCTACATCGACCTGCTCGAAGGCAACGCCGCCGCCTGAGCGCGGCCGACAATGCGGCCTTCCTCATCGCCGGTGCGCCCCGCCGCGCGCCCTTCACGCCATGCCCCGCTGCCTGCTCGTCGACGACGATCGCGAGATCCGCACGCTGGTGGCCGACTACCTACAGGGCTACGGCATCGAAGTGCGCGCCGTGGCCGACGGCCCCTCGATGCGGCGCGAGCTGAACATCCTGCCGCCCAGGTACGACCTGGTGCTGCTCGACCTGATGCTGCCTGGCGAATCTGGCCTGGACCTCTGCCGCTGGCTGCGCGGCCAGGCACCGGGCCTGCCGCTGATCATGCTGACCGCGCAGGGCGACCCGATCAGCCGCGTGATCGGCCTCGAACTCGGCGCCGACGACTACATCGCCAAGCCCTTCGAGCCGCGCGAGCTGGTGGCGCGTGTCAACGCCCTGCTGCGCCGCGCCAAGGCCGCGCCGCCCCTGCCCGTCAGCGCTGCCGGCAGCCTGGTGCGCTTCGAGGGCTGGACGCTGGATCGCTTGCAGCGGCAGCTCAGCTCGCCGGATCAGGTGCTGGTCGCGCTGTCGAACGCCGAGTTCCGGCTGCTCAGCGCCTTCGTCGATCACCCGGGCCGTGTGCTGAGCCGCGACCAGCTGCTGGAGCTGACGCGCGAAGGCAGCCCCGGCATCACCGACCGCAGCATCGACCTCGCGGTCTCGCGGCTGCGCCAGAAGCTCGGCGACCCGACCCGCGAGCCCGGCCTGATCCGCACCGTGCGCGGCGCCGGCTACCAGTTCAACGCCAAGGTCGACAAGTGAGTGAATGCGGCACCCGGCGCCGGGATGCCGGCACGACCAGCCAAGCGGGTCGCCGCCCGCTTCGAAACGGCCGGGCGCTGGCCCACGCGCCGATACGCTCTCACGCTCCGAGGCATGGCGCAGGAGAAGGTCGATGAGCAGGTGGTGGTCCGACACGCTCTTCAAGCGCCTCTTCGTGCTGCTGTGGGTGGCGCTGATCGGCAGCCATCTGCTGGGCTATGCGGTGGCCCATTGGAGCGGCGGCGCGCCGCTCAGCGGGCCGCCCGGCGGCGGCATCACGCGTGAGGCCTTGCCATCGCTGCCGCCCGGCCTGACCCCCGGCGGGCCCGGCGCCCGCGGCCCCGGCCCGTCGCCGGACGGCCATGGCCCCGGCGGACCGGATGTGCGCGGCGAGGACCGGCCCACCCCGCCGGATGGCGGCCCGCGGCCCGGGCTCGCGCCGCCAGCCGACACCGGTCCCGACGGCCCGCCGCAGCACTCGTTGTGGCTGGACTACGCAGCGCGCATCCTGGTGATCGGCCTGGCCGCCTGGTTCGGCGCACGCTGGCTCTCGGCACCGATGCGCCGGCTGGCCGCGGCCTCGCAGGCGCTGGGCGAATCGTTGAGCCAATCGCAGCCTGCGCCGCGCCTCGACGACGGCCGCGGCACCGCCGAAGTGCGCCAGGCCGCACGCGTCTTCAACGGCATGGCGGAGCGGCTGCGCCAGCAGTTCGACACCCGCAGCCTCTACATGGCGGCGCTGTCGCACGACCTGCGCACGCCGATGACACGCATGCGCATGCGGCTGGAGCAGCGCGCGGACGATGCGCTGATGCAGCGCTGCATCGCCGACCTGCACGAGATGGACGGCATGATCGACGCCGTGCTCGACGCGCTGCGCGACGAGCGGGCGCCCGAGGCGGGGCAGCGCGTGGACGTGCATGCGGTGGTGCAGTCGCTGGTCGATGACTTGGCCGAGCTGAGCCAGGCGGCGAGCGTCAGCGGCACGGCGGCGGTGACACGCACCGCGCCGACGGCATTGCGCCGCATCGTCTCCAACCTCGTCGGCAACGCGCTGCGCTATGCCGGCTCGGCCGAGGTCAAGGTGACGCGCGAGGCGCAGCAGGTGCTGGTTCAGGTCGACGACAACGGCCCGGGCATCCTGCCGGATCAGCTCGAAGCGGTGATGCTCCCCTTCCATCGGCTGGAGGTCTCACGCAACCGCGGCACCGGCGGCATCGGCCTCGGGCTCTACATCGCACGCGAACTGAGCGAGCGCCATGGCATGCAGCTGAAGCTCTCGAATCGTCCCGAAGGCGGCTTGCGCGCCGAGCTGGCGCTGCCGCTTCATGATTGAAGCCATGACGCCGATCGTCAACACCGGCGGGCGCGCGGGTTCACGCCGCGCGGCCGGCCTCGATAATCGGTCGCATGAGCACCCTCCACTCCATTCCCCATCGCACCCGCAAACTGCCGCCGCTTCGCGTCGGCGTCGGCGGGCCCGTCGGCTCCGGCAAGACGACTCTGGTCGAGATGCTGTGCAAGGCGATGCGCGGGCGCTATGACCTGGTCGTCGTCACCAACGACATCTACACCAAGGAAGACCAGCGCCTGCTGACGGTCGCAGGGGCGCTCGAACCGGAGCGCATCATGGGCGTCGAGACCGGCGGCTGCCCGCACACCGCGATCCGTGAAGACGCGTCGATCAACCTCGAGGCGGTGGACCGCATGCTCGGCAAGTTCCCGAACGCGGATGTGGTCTTCATCGAGTCCGGCGGCGACAACCTCGCCGCCACCTTCAGCCCGGAGCTGAGCGACTTGACGATCTACGTGATCGACGTCGCCGCCGGCGAGAAGATCCCGCGCAAGGGCGGCCCGGGCATTACCAAGAGCGATCTCTTCGTGATCAACAAGACCGACCTCGCACCCTACGTCGGCGCCGATCTCGAGGTCATGCGCGCGGACACCACGCGCATGCGCACCACCGCGCAGGGCCTGCGGCCTTTCGTGATGACGAACCTGAAGACCAAGCAGGGTCTGGACGACGTGATAGCCTTCATCGAGCAGCGCGGCATGCTGACAGCGGCCCTCACCGCAGCCTGAAAGCCGCGCTGTCGTCAACCCCTACACATTCAGGAGAGAAGCTCATGGGTCTGATTTCGTTCATCAAGGAAGCCGGCGAAAAACTGTTCGGCAAAGGCGACGCGAAGGCGGCCCAGGAGGCCACGGCAGCCGCGCCGACACCCGAGAACGTGGCCCAGCTGAGCGATGCCGCCGGCAAGGCGATCGCCGACTACATCCGCGCGATGAAGCTCGACATCCAGGACCTGGGCGTCACCTTCGACGCGCCGAGCGCGACCGTCACCGTCACCGGCGTCGCACCCGATCAGGCGACCAAGGAAAAGGTGATCCTCTGCTGCGGCAACGTCGAACACGTCGCCGCGGTGAACGACAACCTGACGGTCGCCGCGAGCGAACCCGAGGCGCAGTGGTACACGGTGGTGAAGGGCGACACCCTGTCGAAGATCGCCAAGGAGTACTACCAGAACGCGAACAAGTATCCGGTGATCTTCGAGGCCAACAAGCCGATGCTGAGCGACCCGGACAAGATCTACCCGGGCCAGCTGCTGCGCATCCCGCCGCTGCAGTCCTGAAGGTGATTCAGCGAATCGGCGCGAGGCCGCGCAAGGCGTGCACCGCGCCGGCGCCGATCGACGCGCCGAGCTTCTTCGCCAGCTTCTCGGCGACGTTGTCCTTCGGCGTGTAGTCGATGACGTCTTCGGCCTTCACGACCTCGCGCGCGACGTAGTCGAGGTTGCCGAACTTGTCCGCGAGGCCGAGCTTGACGGCTTCTTCGCCGTTCCAGAACAGTCCGCTGAAGGTCTCCGGCGTTTCATGCAGGCGCTTGCCGCGGCCCTCGCGCACGACCTTGATGAACTGCTGGTGGATCTGGTCGATCATCGCCTGCGCGTAGGCGCGCTGCTTGTCGTTCATCGGCGAGAACGGATCGAGGATGCCCTTGTTCTCGCCCGCAGTGATCAATCGCCTCTCGATGCCCAGCTTCTCCATCGTGCCGGTGAAACCGAAGCCGTCCATCAGCACGCCGACCGAGCCGACCACCGAGGCCTTGTCGACGTAGATGTCGTCCGCCGCGACCGCGATGTAGTAGGCCGCCGAGGCGCAGGTTTCGTCGACGACCACGTACAGCTTCTTGTTGTACTTGGCCTTCATGCGGCGGATCTCGTCGTTCATGATGCCGGCCTGCACCGGGCTGCCGCCGGGGGAGTTGATGCGCAGCACCACCGCCTGCGAGCCGCTGTCCTCGAAGGCGCTCTTCAAGCCGGCGAGGATGTTCTCGGCATTCGCGTCCGCCTCGGCGGCGATCTCGCCGCGCAGCTCGACCAGCGCGGTGTGCGGCCCGCTCGGCGTCGTGGCATGGCGGCGTTCCGCGAAGGCGCCCAGCGCGATCGCGACGATCAGCAACAGCCACGCGAGCCGGAAGAACACCCGCCAGCGCCGCTCGCTGCGCCGGTCGCGCAGATAGGCCCGCGCGAACTGCTCGAGCACCGTGTCGAACTGGGTGGCGCGAAGCGGCGCGGCGGGCGACGGTCGGGGCGTCGGGGCAGGCGGCAGGGCGTCGTCGGGCGGCGCGCCGGGGTCTTGCGGAATCATGCGGGGCTTTCGGGAGTCGGGGGAGATGCGGCAGCCGGTTCGTCGACGAACACCGGGCGCAGGTCTCGGGAAGGATACCAATAGACCTTGCCGGCGGATTCGCGTACCTCGACCGCCGTCAGCGCGCCGCGCCCGCAGGGGCCGTAGCGGCAGCGGCCGTTCACCGGGTCATAGGCCGCGCCGTGGATCGAGCAGACGATCCATTCGCGGTCCCCATCGAGGAACTCGCCCTCCTGCCAATCCATCTCGGTGGGCACGTGCACGCAGCGGTTCAGGTAGCCGACGAGCCGGCCTTCGAAGCGCAGCACGAAGGCGCGTGCCGGCGAGCGGTAGTGCAGCACGTCGAAGACGTGAGCCTTGCCCTTGTCGAGCAACTCGTCCGAGTCGCACAGCAGCTGCGGCGGCAGCGGGGGTGGAGCGTTCGGCTCAGGCATTCGCGAGCAGCCAGTCTTGCAACTCGGCCGTGCTGTGCAGCACCGCCAGCGGCTGATGCTGCTCGAAGGCTTCCGGTTCGTGCGCGCCATAGCTGACGGCGAGACTCGCGGCGCCGGCGTTGTCGGCCAGTTGCAGGTCGTGCGTGGTGTCGCCGATCATCAGGGTGCGCTCGGCATCGACGCCGAACTCGCGCATCAGTTCGTTCAGCATCAACGGGTTGGGCTTCGACGCGGTTTCGTCGGCGGTGCGCGTCGCGTCGAAGAGGCCGATCAGTTCGGGCTTTTGCAGCAGTTCGTCGAGACCGCGCCGGTTCTTGCCGGTCGCGACGGCGAGCCAGTGGTTGCGCTCCTTCAGCGCGTGCAGCATGCCGAGCGCGCCGTCGAACAAGGCCAGCTCGTGCTGGCTCCTGAAGTAATGCTGGCGATAGCGCTGCGCCAGCTCCGGGTAGCGCTCGCGCGGCAGGCCCGGCACCGCATGTTCCAGCGCCTCCTGCAGGCCGAGGCCGATCACGTAGGCGGCTTCGCTGTCGCTCGGCACCTGCACGCCGAGGTCGCAGCAGGCTGCCTGGATGCTGCGCACGATCAGCGCGGTGGAATCGAACAGGGTGCCATCCCAGTCGAAGACGATCAGGTCGAAACGGCGGGGACGCGAGTTCATGGAATCAGGGTCGACAGCAAGGCTTCGCATTCTGCCGGCAACGCCGCGGCGAGCTCGATCGCCTCGCCGCTGGCGGGGTGGGTGAACCTGAGGCGGCGGGCATGCAGGAACATGCGCGCAAAGCGCGTGCCAGGCAGGCAGCCCTCGACCTTGTCGCCGCGGCTCAGCGCCTTGTTGAGCGCGAAGTCGCCGTACTTCTCGTCGCCGACGATGGGGTGCTCGCGTCCCTGCAGATGCACGCGGATCTGGTGCGTGCGGCCGGTCTTGATCGTCACGTCGAGCAGGCTGAACGCGGCGTAGGCCTTCGCGACCTTGACCAGGGTGATCGAACGGCGCGCGTTGTCGTCTTGCGCATCGACGATACGCACCCGGCGTTCGCCCGCCGCGTCGAGATACTTGTGCAAGGCTTCGTCGATCACCTTCAGGTTCGGCGGCCAACGCCCGATCACCAGCGCGGCGTAGGTCTTGCCGGTTTCACGCCCGCGAAACTGCTCTTGCAGCGCGGTCAGCGCCGAGCGTTTTTTCGCGATCAGCAGCAGGCCGGAGGTTTCCTTGTCGAGCCGGTGCACCAGTTCGAGGAATTTCGCTTCCGGCCGCGCCTGGCGCAGCTGCTCGATCACGCCGGAGCTGACGCCGCTGCCGCCATGCACCGCGACGCCCGCCGGCTTGTCGATCGCGATCAGGTGATCGTCTTCGAAGACGATCGGGAACTCGCGCGCCGGCGCATTGTTGAGCGGCTTGTCGGCAACACGCACCGGCGGGATGCGCACCACGTCGCCCAGCTCGATGCGCGTATCGGCCTGCGCACGCCCTTTGTTGACGCGCACTTCGCCGCTGCGGATCACGCGGTAGACATGTGTTTTTGGCACGCCTTTCAGCACGCGGATCAGGTAGTTGTCGAGGCGCTGGCCGGCCGATCCTTCGTCGACCGTCAGCTTCTGAACCTGCGGCAAGCTACGCGCTGCCATCAAGGGCTTGTCCAGTGCAACCCCTTTTGTGGTGTTTTTGCCCTCTATAATGCGCCGCACCACGTTTTCATTTGTAAGTGATTGATTTTGCAGAGTTTACCTGTGCACTTGCAGGTGTTGCGTGGTGACCGCAGCGTAAGCCGCGGTCACACAAGTGATGCAACGCACCTCGCCGGCGGTGAGCCTTGCCCCCAAGTGGCACGGCGGCCGAAGGCGCGGTGTGGAAGAGCCAACGTAGAACGAACCCCCGCTGGGGAATAAAAGGTTTTCAGGCTTCAGGTCCCGGGACGTCGTCGAGCACTGCATGCAGTGCCGCTGCCGATGCGCCATGCACCTGGAGCCCGCGTCCAGTGATGCCACGGATGTTGTTTCCAACGCCAATTCCACTGCACCCGCTGCGATCGCCCGGCCGGCCCAAGGCCTTCGGCGGCGCACGAGGGCAGCGCATGGCCTTGGACCTTGCCGCTTCGCCCATGAGGCGGACGCGGCTCGCGCCATCCCACCCTCCCGCTGCCACGCACGCGCCAACGCGGCCTCGCTGATCGATTTCGATCAACGGCTGTCCAGGGCGATTCCTTCGGTTCCTCCACGTTTCTCGTGCATCGAACAGTCGCCTCCGGATCTCCGGCGGGCGTCGTGACGTTCAACGCCGCGCAGGTCGCGGCGGGATGGAGTGAACATGAAACGCATGCTGATCAATGCGACGCAGCCGGAAGAGCGGCGCCTCGCGATCGTGGATGGACAGAAGCTGCTCGACTTCGAGACCGAAATCGAAGGACGCGAGCAGCGCAAAGGGAACATCTACAAGGCCGTGGTGACCCGGGTGGAGCCCTCGCTCGAAGCCTGCTTCGTCGATTACGGCGAAGATCGCCACGGTTTCCTGCCTTTTAAGGAAATTTCGCGCACGTATTTCCGTGAAGGCACTGATGTGCGCAGCGCGCGCATCCAGGACGCGATCAAGGAGGGCGACAACCTCCTGGTGCAGGTCGAGAAGGAAGAGCGCGGCAACAAGGGCGCCGCGCTGACCACCTTCGTCTCGCTCGCCGGGCGTTACCTGGTGCTGATGCCGAACAACCCGCGGGGCGGCGGCGTCTCGCGCCGCATCGAAGGCGAGGACCGCGAAGAGCTGAAGGAAAACCTCGATCAGCTCGAATACCCGAAGGGCATGAGCCTGATCGCCCGCACCGCCGGCATCGGCCGCACCGCCGCCGAGCTGCAGTGGGACCTTAACTACATGCTCAAGCTGTGGACGGCGATCGACGATGCCTCCAAGGCGGGCAAGGGCGCGTTCCTGATCTACCAGGAATCGTCGCTGGTGATCCGCGCCATTCGCGACAACTTCACCGCCGATGTCGGCGAAATCCTGATCGATACCGACGATATCTACGATCAGGCCTTGCAGTTCATGACCCATGTGATGCCCGAGACGGCGAACCGGGTGAAGCGTTATCGCGATGACGCACCGCTCTTTTCCCGCTTCCAGATCGAGCACCAGATCGAAACCGCGTTCTCGCGCACCGTGAACCTGCCCTCGGGCGGCGCGATCGTCATCGACCACACCGAGGCGCTGGTCTCGGTGGACGTCAATTCGGCCCGCTCGACCCGCGGGACCGACATCGAAGAGACGGCAACGCGCACGAATCTTGAGGCTGCGGACGAGATCGCGCGCCAAATGCGGCTGCGCGACCTGGGCGGCCTGATCGTCGTCGACTTCATCGACATGGAGGAGTCGAAGAACCGGCGCGAGGTCGAGACCCGGCTGCGCGACGCGCTGAGGCAGGACCGGGCGCGCGTGCAGTTCAGCTCGATCAGCAAGTTCGGCCTTCTCGAACTGAGCCGCCAGCGCCTGCGACCGGCGCTCAGCGAGGGCTCGCACATCACCTGCCCGCGCTGCAACGGCACCGGCCACATCCGCGATACCGAAAGCTCCGCGCTGCAGATCCTGCGCATGGTGCAGGAGGAGTCGATGAAGGAAAACACCGCCGCGGTGCACGTGCAGGTGCCGGTGGAGGTCACGAGTTTCCTGCTCAACGAGAAGCGCACCGAGATCACGAAGATCGAGCTGAAGCAGCGCGTCACTGTGCTGCTGGTGCCGAACAAGGCGCTGGACACGCCGAACTACCGTTTGGAGCGCCTGCGTCACGACGATCCGCGGCTGGAGAACCTGCAGGCCAGCTACACGATGATCGACGAGCCAGAAGAGGAAGTCGGCATCACGCGGCGCCGCGACGCGAACGACAAGAGCAAGCCGAAGCAGGAGCCGGTGATCAAGGGCATCCTGCCGGAGACTCCCGCGCCGGTCGCGGTGCCGAAGCCGGCGCCCGCGCCGGTGGTGGCCGCGCCAGTGCCGGCGCCGATCCAGATTCCGGAGCCGTTCACGCCCGCGGGCGGCGGTTTCTTCGGCTGGGTCAAGAGCCTGTTCGGCGCCCCGGCGCCAGCTCCGGCGCCGGTCGTGCCGGCGCCCGCGCCGGCCCCGGTAGCGACGATGCCGCTGACGCCGCCGGCTCCCATTGGCCGTGCCGACGGACGCGGTGGCGAGCGTGGCGGCCGTGGCCGCGGCGGTGAACGAGGCGGCGAGCGCGGCGGCGACCGGGATCGTGGCCGCGGGCCGCGGGGTGGCGAGCGCGCCGCGGAACGTGGTGCCGAAGCCGCCGGCGAACGCCCGCAGGGCGAGCGCAAGGAAGGCCGCGGGCGCCGCAACGAGCGCGAGGATCGTGAACCGCGCAGCGAGGTTCGCGCCGAAGCGCGCAGCGACATGCCGGAAGGCGTGAAGCCCGCCGAAGGCGCCGAACGCGGTCCGCGCGGCGAAGGCCGGCGCGGCCCGCGCCCGGAGCGTGGCGAAGCGCGCGAACCGCGCCGCAGCGAAGAGGCGGTGGACGAAGCGGGCTTGGCGCAGGCCGTGCCTGCATTCGGCGAAACCCAGCCCAGTCCCGATGCCGCCGAAGCGGCGGGAGACAACCGCGAGCGCAGCCGTCGCCGGCGCCGCCGCGGTGGCCGTGACCGGGACGAGAGCGCCGAAGGCGGTGCGCCAACCGAGCAGCTGAACGGCGAGTTGCCGCTGGAGCCGATCCAAGGCGAGGCCGTGGCGAGCGACGAGCAGCGCGCCACCGACGAAACCGGTGGCGAGGCGGGCGCCGAAGAGCGCGGCGAGCGCGACGGCAGCCGCCGACGCCGCGGTGGCCGCGACCGCTACCGCCGCGAGCCGCGACCCGAAGGCGAAGTCGCAGCGGGCGATGCGCCGGCAGGCGACAGCCTCGCCGCGACGGAAGCGGTCAGTGAAACTCAGGCGCTCTTTGGCGAGCCGCAGCCGGCTTTCGCCGAGCCGGTGTCAGCGGCCGCGCAGGACCAGCCCGAAGCCACCGTGGTAACCACCACCGCGCTGATCGACGAGCCGCTGGTTCCGGCCACGGTCTGGACACCTCCGGCAGCGCCCGAACCGCAGGCGGCGCCGCCGCTGCCGGCGTTGACGGCGGCCCCGGCCGAAGTCGCGCCCGTCGAGGAGCCGGTGCCGAGCTTCGTGCTGCCGACCGAGCAGCTGCAAACCGTGGCCCAGGCCGCGGGTCTGGAGTGGATCAACTCCGACAGCGAGAAGATCCGCGCGGTGCAGGAAGCGATGGCGCAGGAGCCGGCGCCAGTGCGCAAGCCGCGCCTGCGCAAGCCGGTCAGCGTGGTCGACGAAGGCCCGCTGGTGCTGGTCGAGACGAGCAAGGACCTGTCGCAGATCAAGCTGCCGTTCGAGACCGGCGGTTCGGCGCCGCACTGATCGTGCATCGCCGATGAAAAACGCCGCGCAGACGCGCGGCGTTTTCTCGTTGCCGGGCCGATCAGGGCAAGCGTTCGAGCGCGTGCTGGTAGAGCGTGTGGTGCATCAGATCGTCCCACGGCATCGGCGCGGTCTGCGGCAGCAACTGCAGGCGGCGCGCCTCGCTCTCGGCATCGGCCTGCCAGGCGCCGCGCGCACCGGCAGCGGCGAGGCCATCGAGGAATTCGTCGACCGGCGCGCCGCCATCGAGCGATTGGTTGCAGAGCAGCACCATGTCGCAGCCGGCGTTCAGTGCGCTGACCGCGGCGTCGACCGGCCCGCCGGCGACCTTGGCGCCTTCCATGCTCAGGTCGTCGCTGAAGATCGCGCCGGTGAAGCCCAGCTCGCCGCGCAGGATGCCGCGCAGCCAGCGCTCCGAGAAACCTGCCGGCTGGCTGTCGACCTTCGGGTAGATCACGTGCGCCGGCATCACGCTGGAAAGCGCGGTGCTGAGCCATTCGTAAGGCCGCGCGTCGTCCGCAAGGATGGCCTTCAGCGAGCGTTTGTCCAGCGGCACCTCGAGGTGCGAATCGCCGCGCACGAAACCATGCCCGGGAAAGTGCTTGCCGCAGTTCGCCATGCCCGCGAGCAGCAGGCCGTGCATCAGGCTCTTGGCGAGCATCGTGACGACACGCGCATCGCGATGGAAGGCTCGATCGCCGATCACGCCGCTCGGGCCGTGATCCAGGTCGAGCACCGGCGTGAAGCTCAGGTCGACGCCGCAGGCGCGCAGCTCGGCGCCGAGCACATAGCCGGCCGCGGTGGCCGCATCGGTGGCGGTCAGCGCATCCTTCATCCACAGCTCGCCGAGCGCGCGCATCGGCGGCAGGTGCGTGAAGCCATCGGTGCGGAAACGCTGCACCCGGCCGCCTTCATGATCGACGCTGATCACGACATCGGGGCGGATCGCCTTGATCTCGGCATTCAGCCGCAGCACCTGGTCGCGGCTCTCCCAGTTGCGTGCGAAGAGGATCAGGCCGCCGGTCATCGGGTGCGCCAGGCGGCGGCGGTCCGCCGCATCGAGGGTGGTGCCGGCGATGTCGATGACGGCGGGAGCATGCTGCAGGGAATCGGTCATGAGGTCCGGGCTTCAGGGTCGGGTTGGATCTCGACGATCACGAAGGTGACCGCGTAGTCGGTTTCATCGCTGACGGTGACATGCGCGATCAGCCGGCGCGCCGCGAACCACTCGGCCAGCTCGCCGTGCAGCGCGATCAGCGGCTTGCCGCTCGGCGCCTTGACGATCTCGCAATCGCGCCAGGTCATCGGCATGCGCATGCCCATGCCGATCGCCTTCGAGAAGGCTTCCTTGGCCGAGAAGCGGGTCGCGAGGTAGCTGACGCCGCGCGCTTCGACCTTGGCGCGGCGCTCGCGGAACACCGCCAGCTCGTTCGGGCCGAGCACCTTCTCGGCAAAGCGCTCGCCGCGGCGCTCCAGGGTCTGGCGCACGCGGCGGATGTCGCAGATGTCGGTGCCGATGCCGTAGATCACGCGGCGCCGCCCGCGGCATAGGCCTCGTGGATGCAACGCTGATAGTCGCGCACCGTCGCGGCGTAGCCGAGTTCGAGCGCATCGGCGATCAAGGCATGACCGATCGAGACTTCGAGCACGCCGGGCACGGCACGCAGGAAATCGCTCAGGTTGTCGCGGTTCAGGTCGTGGCCGGCGTTGACGCCCAGGCCCGCTGCCAGCGCCGCTTCGGCCGCCTTCGCGAAGCGCGCCAGCACCTCGGCCTGGCGCGGCGTGCCGTGCGCCTGGGCATAGGGCTCGGTGTAGAGTTCGACCCGATCGGCGCCGGCCGCGCGGGCAAGCTGCATCGCTTCGGGCAACGGGTCCATGAACAGGCTGACACGCACGCCGAGCGCCTTCGCTTCGGCGATCAGCGGCCGCAAGCGCTCGGTGTCCGCCGGCAGGTCCCAGCCGTGGTCGGAAGTGAACTGGCCCACGCTGTCGGGCACGAAGGTGCACTGCTGCGGGCGATAGGTCCTGACCAGTTCCATCAGGTTGTGGAACGGGTTGCCCTCGATGTTGAACTCGGCATTCGGCCAGCGCGGCAGCATCGCGGCGAGATCAGGCAGGTCGCTCGCGCGGATGTGGCGCTCGTCGGGCCGCGGATGCACCGTCACGCCCTGCGCGCCGGCATCGAGCACTGCCGCGGCGGCGCGCGTCACGCTCGGGATGCCCAGATGCCGCGTGTTGCGCATCAGCGCGACCTTGTTGAGATTCACCGACAACGCCGTGCGCGCGTGGCGCTGGGTCGTCTCGCTGGCCATCAATGGGTTCATCGCCTCGCCCCGGGATCAATCGATCAGTTGCTGCACCTCGCGCATCACCTGGCGCGTGCGCAGGCTGGCGGAGCCGAGATGATAGTGAAGGTAGGCGCGCAGGCTCGGCCGCAGCGCCGGCAAGGCCGCGCTGCAGGCCTGCTGCAGCGCGTCGATGCTGCCGTGTTCCAGCGCCGCCTGCAGACGCACCAGGGCCGTGCCGTCGAAGGCCTGGCCGGGGTCCGGTGCCGGCACCACGCCCGCTTCGGCCAGCAGCGCATAGCGGCCGTCCTCGCGCAGCGGCTGCTGCGTCTGCGTCATGAGGCCGAGCTCGGGCAGCACGCCGGTCTCGCGCAGCAGGACCAGCTCGAACGCGCGCAAGGCGGACTGGCTTTGCAGTTCGTCGCCGGACAGCGCCGGCAGGGTCGCGACATAGGCGTCGAACACGCCGGCATGCGGGTCGTGCCGCGCCAGCAGCTTCATCAGCAGCTCGTTCAGGTAAAAGCCGGAGAACATCGCCGCACCGCGCAGCATCGGCGCCCCGCCGGCCCATTCGGCGCCGCGCAAGGTCTGCACCTCGGGCATCTCGCTTTCGCTCGCCGGCACGCGGCCGAGCGTGATGTTGACGCGCTGGAACGGCAGCAGCACCGAGCGCAGCTGCGAGGTCGGGCGCTTCGCGCCCTTGGCCGCGACCGCGAGCCGGCCCTGCTCACGCGTGAAGAGATCGAGGATCAGGCTCGACTCGCTCCAGTCGTAGCGATGCAGCACGAAGGCTTCGAGCGGGGCCGCGCTGCGGGCCGTGCGGGTGGCCATGCGCTGCGAGGCGCTACTCGTAGCCGTAGGAGCGCAGATGCGCCTCGTCGTCGGCCCATCCCGAGCGGACCTTGACCCACAGTTCGAGGAAGACCTTGCCGTCCATCAGCCGCTCGAGCTCGACCCGGGCTTCGGTGCCGATGCGCTTCAGCACCTCGCCGCCATCGCCAATGACCATGCCCTTGTGGGCCTCGCGCTCGACGATGATGCTGGCGGCAATGCGGCGCAAAGCGCCGTCCTCCTCGAACTTCTCGATCACCACGGTGGAGGTGTACGGCAGCTCGTCGCCGGTCAGCCGGAACAGCTTCTCGCGAATGATCTCGCTGGCGAGGAAACGCTCGCTGCGATCGGTCAGCGCGTCTTCTTCGTACAGCCAGGGCTGCTGCGGCAGGTAGAGCCGCACGATGCCGAGCAGGCGTTGCACATCGGCATCCTTCTTGGCCGACAGCGGCACGAACTCGTCGAAGGCGCGGCGTTCGGCCATCGCTTGCAGCCAGGGCGCGAGTTCGCCGCGGCGATGCACCGCGTCGAGCTTGTTCGCGATCAGCAGCACCGGCTTGTCGTCGGGCAACAGCGCCAGCACCTTCGCGTCGTCGAGGCCGAAGCGCCCGGCTTCGACGACGAACAGCACCACGTCGACATCGCCCAGCGTCGCCTGCACGGTGCGGTTCAGGCTGCGGTTCAGCGCGGCGGCATGTTTGGTCTGGAAGCCCGGCGTGTCGACGAAGACGAACTGCGTCGTGTCGACCGTGCGGATGCCGGTGATGCGATGCCGCGTGGTCTGCGCCTTGCGCGAGGTGATGCTGACCTTCTGGCCGACCAGCGCATTCAGCAAGGTGGACTTGCCGACGTTCGGGCGGCCGACGATGGCGACGAGGCCACAACGCTGCGGCAGCGGCTCGGCGGCATCCTCGTCGACGGCCGGCTGCTGCCCGGGGGTGTCAGTCATGGATCAGGACCGCAACGGGCCGTCGGGCCCGTCGTTGGCCTTCAGCGTGTCGAGCATGCGGCGCGCCGCTTCCTGCTCGGCGGCGCGCCGCGAACGGCCCTCGCCGGTCTGCGTCAAGCCCAGGGCGGGCACTGCGCATTCGACATCGAAGGTCTGTGCATGCGCCTGGCCGCGCGTCGCGGCGATGCGATACGCCGGCACCGGCAGGCGCCGCGCCTGCAGCCATTCCTGCAGTTCGGTCTTCGCATCCTTGGTCCAGCTTTCGAGATCGGTGTTCGCGATCACGTCGCCGAAGAGCCGCCGCACCAAGGCCAGCGCGGCGTCGAAGCCGCCGTCGAGGAAGGTCGCGCCGATCAGCGCTTCGAGCGCGTCGGCGAGGATCGACGGGCGCTGCGCGCCGCCGCCGCGCGCTTCGCCTTCAGAGAGGCGCAGCACGTCGGGCAGGCCGATGTTCAAGGCGACGCGATGCAGGCTGTCCTCGCGCACCAGATGTGCGCGCACGCGCGTCAGGTCGCCTTCATCGGAGCCGGCGAAGCGTTCGAACAGCAGGCTCGAGACGGCCAGGCTCAGCACGGCATCGCCGAGGAATTCCAGGCGTTCGTTGTGATCGGCGCCGAAGCTGCGATGCGTCAGCGCACGCGTCAGCAACACGGCATCGCGATAACGATGGCCGAGGCGCTGTTGAAGGGTGTCGAGCGGAGCGGTCACTGGGATGTCGCTGGTTGGGGCGAGCGGGCCGGCGGGTCAGCGCGCAGTGGATTTGCCTTTGTACTTGATGAGCAGGAACACCGGCTCGAAAAGGGGGACTTCCTTGTCATACGCAAAGCTGATGACGACGTGCTCGTTCTCCTTGGTGATCTCGAGGTCCTTGCCGCTGATGCTGCTGATCGAGTATTCGACATCCTTCTGGCGATCGAAGGCGGTGCGGATCTCGGGCACCGTCGACGCGCCGCCGGTGGCGATCTTGTTGATCGCACGCTCGATCGTCAGGTATTCGTTGACGGTCGGAAAGACGCGCATGCCGACCAGCGCGATCAGCGCCACGAGGATGCCCCAGAACAGCAGGCCGAACAAGGAAACGCCTCGTTGCGAGTGAATGCGGTTCGGTGCGGCAACCATCATGTGGCGGATTCCTCGGGCAACGACAAGGTCAGTTGAAAGAGCCGATGCGCTTCAGGTTGCTGAAGTTCATCCACACGAAGAAGGCTCGTCCGACGATGTTCTCATCCGGCACGAAGCCCCAGTAGCGGGAGTCCTGCGAATTGTCACGGTTGTCGCCCATCATGAAGTACTGGCCCGCGGGCACCTTGCACACGACACCCTCGGCACTGTAGCGGCAGGCGTCCTTGTTCGGGAAGCTGTCGAAAGGCACGATGCCGGGCGGGCGGTCGCCGTTGGTCAGGATGTCGTGGGAAACCTCGCCCAGCTTCTCGCGCCACTGCTGCGAGTAGCGCAGCGAATCCTCGTCGTAGTAGTCGGGCAGCGGCGTGACCTCGACCGGCTTGCCGTTGATCGTCAGCTTCTTGTTCAGATAGGCGACCTCGTCGCCCGGCACGCCGACCACGCGCTTGATGTAGTCGACGCTGGTGTCCACCGGATAGCGGAAGACCATCACGTCGCCGCGCTGCGGCTCGTGGTTGGCGATGATCTTCTTGTTGATCACCGGCAGGCGGATGCCGTAGTGGTACTTGTTGACCAGGATCAGGTCGCCGACCAGCAGGGTCGGGATCATCGAGCCGGACGGGATCTTGAACGGCTCGAACAGGAAGGAGCGCAGCAGGAAGACGATCAGGATCACCGGGAACAGGCCCGCCGTCCAGTCGAGCCACCAGGGCTGCGTCAGCAGCTTCTGGCGCGCCTCGCTGATGTCGCCGTCGACCTTGTCGATGCCCTGCTGGGCGAGCTGCTGCCTGCGCTGGCGGTGCTGCTCTTCGAGCGCCGCCGCGGCGCGCTGGCGCTGCGGCCGGAAATAGAAACGCTCGCCCAGCCAGTAGAGGCCGGTGATCACCGTCAACACCAGCAGCATCAGCGCGAAATTGGTGGCGATGACACCCTTGACCATCAGGCCGACCACCACTGCCAGAGCCAACAGCAGCATCGAGGTGAGCTGGGGAAACATCTTCGTCATCAATCGTCCACCTGGAGTATGGCGAGGAAGGCCTCTTGAGGCACTTCGACCGAGCCGATCTGCTTCATGCGCTTCTTGCCGGCCTTCTGTTTTTCAAGGAGCTTCCGCTTGCGGCTGACGTCGCCGCCGTAGCATTTTGCCAGCACGTTCTTGCGCAGCGCCTTGATGTTCTCGCGCGCGATGATGTTCGCGCCGATGGCCGCCTGGATCGCCACGTCGTACATCTGGCGCGGGATCTGCTCGCGCATCTTGGCCGCCACCGCGCGGCCGCGGAACTGACTCTGGCCGCGGTGCACGATGATCGACAAGGCATCGACCCGGTCGCCGTTGATCAGGATGTCGACCTTCACGACGTCCGCGGCGCGGTACTCCTTGAACTCGTAGTCCATCGAGGCGTAGCCGCGCGACACGCTCTTCAGCTTGTCGAAGAAGTCGAGCACGATCTCCGCCAGCGGCAGCTCGTAGGTCAGCATCACCTGCCGGCCGTGATAGGCCATGTTGATCTGCTGGCCGCGCTTGACGTTGGCAAGCGTCATCACCGGGCCGACGTAGTCCTGCGGCATGTAGAGCTGCACCGTGACGATCGGCTCGCGGATTTCCCGGATGCGGCCGAGGTCCGGCATCTTCGACGGGTTCTCGACCTCGAGCACCGTGCCGTCATTCAGCTCCACCTGGTAGACGACGCTGGGCGCGGTCGTGATCAGGTCCTGGTCGAACTCGCGTTCGAGGCGCTCCTGCACGATCTCCATGTGCAAGAGGCCGAGGAAGCCGCAGCGAAAGCCGAAACCGAGCGCCTGCGACACCTCGGGCTCGTAGCGCAGCGACGAGTCGTTGAGCTTGAGTTTCTCGAGCGCATCGCGCAGCTGGTCGTATTCGCTGGCCTCGGTCGGGTAGAGACCCGCGAAGACCTGCGGCTGGATCTCCTTGAAACCCGGCAGCGCCTCCGTCGCCGGGCCGGCGTTGTTCGGCAGCTTCTTTTCCAGCGTGATCGTGTCGCCGACCTTCGCCGCCTGCAGCTCCTTGATGCCGGCGATCAGGAAGCCGACCTCGCCCGCCTTGAGCTCCTCGCGCTGCAAGGACTTCGGCGCGAACACGCCGAGCTGGTCGAGCGGGTAGACGGTGTTGGTCGCCATCATGCGGATGCGGTCGCCGCGCTTGAGCACGCCGTCGACCACGCGCACCAGCATCACGACGCCGACGTAGTTGTCGAACCAGGAGTCGATGATCATCGCGCGCGGCGGCCCGTCCGGCTTGCCGCGCGGCGACGGCATGCGCGAGATGACGGCCTCGATGATGTCCTCCACGCCCTCGCCCGTCTTCGCCGAGCAGGGGATCGCGTCGGTCGCGTCGATGCCGATCACGTCTTCGATCTCGGCCTTCGCGTTCTCGGGATCCGCCGACGGCAGGTCCATCTTGTTCAGCACCGGCACGACCTCGACATGCAGCTCGAGCGCGGTGTAGCAGTTCGCCACCGTCTGCGCCTCGACACCCTGCGAGGCATCGACGACCAGCAGCGCGCCTTCGCAGGCCGACAACGAGCGGCTGACTTCGTAGCTGAAGTCAACGTGCCCCGGCGTATCGATCAGGTTGAGGTTGTAGACCTCGCCGTTGCGCGCGGTGTACGTGAGGGCGGCGGTCTGCGCCTTGATCGTGATGCCGCGCTCGCGCTCGATGTCCATCGAGTCGAGCACCTGCGCCTCCATCTCGCGGTCGCTCAGGCCGCCGCAGCGCTGGATGATTCGATCGGCCAGCGTGCTCTTGCCGTGGTCGATGTGGGCAATGATCGAAAAATTGCGGATGTGGTCCATGGGCACTCAGTTCGAAGCTCTCGCCGGGGCTGCGAAGGACTGCGTCCATCGCAACACGAGGCTCACATCACGCAGCGATGTGAAGGGGCCGAAGGCCGGTGCTGGAGCTAAAAAAAAGGCACGTCGAAGTCCGACGCGCCTTCCAACAAAACGTATGGCAACTGCTTGTTGGGCTTTCATTGTAGCCAAAAGCACCCCGCTGGAAACCGCGCCGTTGCTCGATTTGAGGCCGTTGCAGTGCGCCAACAGCAAAATCCATCAACAGCTTATCCACAAAGTGCTGTGGATGGCCTGGGGATACTTTCGGCCCACCAAGATAGGCCCGAGCCAGCGCGCTGAATCGCCGTCCGTTCCGTCGCATTGTAGCGAAGTTCACCAACAATCCGGCGATTGTGACAAGCAAGTGAGGACTAACAAACTTTTGGAGACCGAAAGTTATCAACACGCGACGGGCGAACAATCGCGGCTCCGGGCGCCAATTTTCCGTATCGTGGAAAACCCACGCACGCCGCTTGGTCGGATCCCGAGGCCCTCCCGCCTCATCGCGTCGGGCGGATCACGAAGTAGTTGACCCACTCCGCACGCCGCACCAGCACGCTGGTCGGCTTGGCCTTGTCCAGCTTCGCCGCCGCGGCCTCGAACTGTTTCGCGCTGCTGATCTCGGTGTTGTCGATCGACAGGATGACGTCTCCCTCACGCACGCCGGCCCGAGCCGCCGCGCCTTCGGCGGCGTCGACACGCACGCCGCTCTTCAGCTTCAGCTCGCGCTTTTGCGCCTCGGTCAAATCGGAAACAGTCAGGCCCAGCGCCCCCAGGACGGCCGAAGGCGCCTTCGGCTCCTTGTCCTTGTCTGCGACGCGCTTGGACGAGGGCGGGTCGAACTCGACCACGGTGACCGCGATGTCCTTGTAGCTGCCACGCCGGAAGACGGTGGCGATCGTCTTGGCGCCAGGCTTCACGGCACCGATGATGCGCGGCAGATCGCCCGCCTTCTCCACCGTCTTGCCGTCGACCTTCGTGATGATGTCGCCCGCCTCCAGGCCAGCCTTTTCGGCTGGACCGCCCGGCTCGACGCTGCGCACCAGCGCCCCTGCCGGCTTGCCGAGACCGATCGACTCCGCCACTTCCTTCGTGACCTGGTCGATCTGCACGCCGATGCGTCCGCGGATCACGCGGCCGCTGGTGCGCAGCTGGTCGGCCACCCGCGTCGCCTCGTCGATCGGGATCGCGAACGAGATGCCCATGAAGCCGCCGGATCGGCTGTAGATCTGCGAATTGATGCCGACCACCTCGCCGCGCATGTTGATCAGCGGACCGCCCGAGTTGCCGGGATTGATCGCGACATCGGTCTGGATGAAGGGCAGGTAGTCGCCGGTGTCTCGCCCCTTCGCGCTGACGATGCCCGCCGTGACCGTGTTTTCCAGCCCGAAAGGCGAACCGATCGCCATCACCCATTCGCCGACGCGCAGACGATTGATGTCGCCGATCTTGACCGCCGGCAAACCGGTGGTCTCGATCTTCACCACGGCGACATCGGTGCGCTTGTCGGCACCGATGATCTTGGCCTTGAACTCGCGCTTGTCGGTCAAGGTGACGAAGACCTCGTCCGATCCGTCGACCACATGGGCGTTGGTCATCACGTAACCGTCCTGGCTCAGGATGAAGCCGGAGCCGACGCCCCGCTGCTGCGGCTCGTCGTCTTCAGGCGTCGGCGTGCGCCTGTTGCCACCGCCGCCGCCGGGCGGCTGCCCCGGAATCGGAATCCCGAAGCGACGGAAAAAATCCTGCAGCTCCTCGTTCATCTCCGGGCCGTTGCGCGCCGCCCGCTTCTCGGTGGTGCGAATGTTGACCACCGAAGGGCCGACCTTCTCGACCAGATCGGGGAAATCCGGCAACTGCTGCGCGCTGGCCGGCGCGACCGCCATCATCGAACTGACGGCGAAGAAAGCGCAGGCCAGCCAAAGGCTTCGGCGGGCGCAGGACTGTGGTGCGGGGAACGAAGACATGCAAGGCCTCTTGATCTGGAACAACGAACACGACGGGGCTTGCTGGCGCCGCGGCCAGGACGCAGGCTACTTGGTCTTGCGTTCGAGAGCGTCTGCGAAGGACTGCAGCGTCAGCGCGGGCACGTCGCCCACCACCGTGATCCACCACGATTCTCCCTGACGCCGCATCATCGTGTGCGTCGCACCGGAAGACGCCTGGATCGGCTGGCGATGGCGATGCGGGTCGTAAGCCTCGATGAAGACGGAAACATAGGTCAGCCCATCGGAAAAGATGGATTGCAGCACCTGCGGCGAGGGCGAGCCGCGCGATCCTTCGGGCTGCGGCTCCATTGCCCCGTCGAGCGGCCGCTTCACGCTGCTCACCAGCTTGAACCCGTCGATCGGCGAGCGCAGGCTCCAGCCTTCGGTTTCCAGCCGGGTCGGCATCAGCGTTTGGCGCACGACGCGATAGCCTTCCAGCTTGGCCATCGGTTGCAATACCGATTCGGGCTGGGTCTTCACGTTCAGCGCGACGTTCGAGAAAGCCGACGACTCGAGCACCTCCTCGTGCGGGCCGAGCACTTCGGAACGTAGCAACAAGCCGGTGCTCTTCTCGGCCCAGAGACGATAGCCATAACGATAGGCATCGGTCGACTTGAGCTGCAGCACGTTCGCCTCGTGACCGGCGACACGCTCGCTGCCGAGCGCATGCATCTCGTAGACATCCGCGATGCCGCCGTCGCCGCCCTGCAGCAAGGCCGGGAACGAGCTCATCTGATCGCGCTGCTCGACCATCGCCACATGGCTCTGCGGCCACAAGGTGTGCACGACATCGTTGTGCCGGAAGACGCGGCGCAACTGGCCGTCCATCGTATCGATGCGTTCGTACTGGTTGCGTTCGTCACAGTAGTGGACGATGCGCGCGCTCGATACCGATCCGCCGGACGTGACGACGAAGGTGCCCTGGAAGTTGCGATGGCTGGCCGCGTCGTGCACGCGCAGCAGCCACGCACGCGCTTCGCGGCGATCGAGCACGCCGTCCTGCGGGAGAGGGGCGTTGGCCGCGGCTCGAGCCAGCGGCATGAGCACGATGAAAGCGCCCGCGAGCGCGAGTGCGGACAGCGGTCGTCTCTGCATCGGGTCAGCGGCCCGGCGTTTCCACGGTGGCGCTGCGCAGGAAGCCCGAAGGCACCCCCAGCGCGGTCGCTCCACCGAATTGTTTGTGGGCGGCCAGGTACTGCTGCAGCCGTGCATCGCGGATCATCTGGCCGTTGCTGACCGGCACCGCTATCGGGTCCGCTGCGACCGGCTTGGATACCGAGACGACGGGCAGCACACCCGGCTGCGGCGCAGCTGCCGGTGTGGCCTGCGCGATCGTCTGCGGCGGCGACGCGGCAGGCCGCTGCAGGACCAGAACCGCACCGGCAACCGCGACGAAGCCTGCGGCCACCGCAGCCGAAGCAGTCCAGGCGCGGCGCCGACGAACACTGCTGACCGTCGACACGAAAGCCTGGGCGACCTGGGGTTCGCGCACCACATCGACCTTCTCCGGCACGACCGAAGGCGCGAGGACGACCGGCTCGTCCTCCAGCTTGGCCCGGAATGTCGAGAGAAAGTCGGCGTCCCGGCTCGCGCTCGAGGCCAAATCGTCCGAGCGCATCACGTCTCCGACGAGGTGCCAGGCGTACCAAGTGGCGCGATCGCTGTCGCCGTCACGCCAAGCCGCGCACGCCGATACCACGGCAGCTTCGTCCGCCTCGCCATCCATGACCGCGGACAGCCGCTCCAGCGTACGTGTGTGTTGTTCGGGTCCGCTCGCCATGTTCAACTCCAAAACTTCAATACCTACCAGCGCTCGCCAGTGCGGGTGTCGAGCAACGGCCTCAAACGGGTAGCGATCGCTTCGCGTGCACGAAATATGCGCGAGCGCACGGTCCCAATCGGGCAGTTCATGACCTCGGCGATCTCCTCGTAGCTCAGGCCTTCGATCTCTCGCAAGGTGATCGCCTGCCGCAAATCTTCCGACAAGGCCTCAATCGCCGCATTGACGGTCGCCGCAACTTCTTTACTTGCCAGCAATGCTTCGGGTGTTTCGCCGTCGGTTAGTTCATTCTCCACACGGGAAGTTTCATCATCGTCTTCTCGTGACGCAAGCGTGCTTTCCGACACCAGCGGGTCACGCTTCAGTTCGACCAGCGCCTTCTTGGCGGTGTTCACCGCGATCCGGTAGAGCCAGGTATAGAACGCGCTGTCGCCACGGAACTGCGGCAAGGCGCGGTAGGCACGGATGAAGGTCTCCTGGGCGATGTCCGGCACGAGATCCACGTCGCGCACCATCCGGCCGATCAATCGCTCGATGCGCCGCTGATACTTGATCACCAGCATTTCGAACGCACGCTTGTCGCCCAGTTTGACTCGCTCGATCAGCGGGGCGTCGGCATCCGGGGAGGTCATTCGAGGATTCAGAGGGCGGCCTCTTCAACGGAGGCGTCGGGGGTAGCTGCTGGGCGCGGCGAATATACCGCACAGCGCAGCGCATGCCAGCCAGGCTTCACGCCGCTCTGGTGAGCGCTCAGCCACAGCGGCGACACCCCGGGCCCGGCGTCGAAGCGCAGCAGCATCCAGGGGCCGATGTCGACGACGACCGCCAGGTCTCCGGGAGTTTCCACGGCCCCGTCGGCGCGCGCGAGCTGCCACAGGCCACCGTCCCAGCGCAGCGAGACCGCGGCGCATTGGTGATAAGCCATCAGCATGGCGAAGACGACCAGAGCCGCGGCCACGGCGCCTGCCGACGACACCTCGCCGGGCCAGGCCATCTTGCGAGCCGCCCAGAGCGCGGCGCTCCCGGCAGCGAGCGCCGAAATGGCGCTCACCAGCACGCGCGGCGTTCGTCCGGCGGCGAGCGTGAACCGGGCGGCCGGCGCTGTGCGCATGGGCCTTCAGGGGAGCAGATCAGAAGAACGGCGGCGCAGCGTCAGACTCGCTTGAACACCAACGAGCCATTGGTACCGCCGAAGCCGAAATTGTTCTTCAGCGCGTACTCGATCTTCATCTCGCGCGCCGTGTTGGCGCAGTAGTCGAGATCGCACTCCGGATCCTGATTGAAGATGTTGATCGTCGGCGGAACGATCTGCCGCTGCACCGCGAGGATCGTGAACACCGATTCGATGCCCCCCGCGCCGCCCAGCAGATGGCCGGTCATCGACTTGGTCGAGCTGACGACGAAGTCCTTCGCGTGAGCGCCGAAAGCCAGCTTGATCGCATTGCTTTCGTTCAGGTCGCCCAGCGGCGTCGAGGTGCCATGGGCGTTCAGGTAGGCCACCTTCGTCGGATCGATCGCGGCGTTGCGCAGCGCGGCCTTCATCGCTCGCTTCGGGCCGTCGACGTTCGGCGCCGTCATGTGATACGCATCGGCGCCCATGCCGAAGCCGACGAGCTCGGCATAGATCTTCGCGCCGCGGCGCTTCGCGTGCTCGTACTCCTCGAGCACGACCGCGCCGGCGCCTTCGCCGAGGACGAAGCCGTCGCGGTCCTTGTCCCATGGCCGGGACGATGTCTTCGGATCGTCGTTGCGCAGCGACAAGGCTCTCGCCGCCGCGAACCCGCCGATGCCCAGCGGCGACACGGTGGACTCCGCGCCGCCTGCCACCATCACGTCGGCATCGCCGTACTCGATCATCCGGCCGGCTTCGCCGATGCAATGCAGGCCCGTCGTGCAGGCCGTGGCGATCGCGATGTTCGGGCCGGTGAACCCGAACTTGATCGACACGTGACCCGAGATCATGTTGACGATCGACGCCGGCACGAAAAACGGAGAGATGCGGCGCGGCCCACGCGCGACCAGCTCCGCATGCGTGTCCTCGATCAACGGCAAGCCGCCGATCCCCGAGCCGATGATGCAGCCGATGCGCTCGGCCTGCTCTTCGTTCAGCTCGTTGCCGGAGGGGATACCCGAATCGCGAACCGCCTGCATCGAGGCCGCGACGCCGAAATGGATGAAGTCATCCATGTGCCGGGCTTCTTTCGCGGGGATGTAGTCCTCGGCCTTGAAGCCCTTCACTTCGCCGGCGAAGGTGCAGGCGAAACCGGTGGCATCGAACTTCGTGATCGTGTCGATGCCCGACCGGCCTGCGATCAGATTTGCCCAGCCTTCTTCCACCGTGTTGCCCACGGGGCTGATGAGGCCGAGCCCGGTGACGACGACGCGGCGGCGGCTCATATCGCGCTCAGGCCTTCTGATGCTTGACCGCGTAGTCGATGGCCAACTGCACGGTGGTGATCTTCTCGGCTTCCTCGTCCGGGATCTCGATGCCGAACTCGTCTTCGAGCGCCATCACCAGTTCGACCGTGTCAAGCGAGTCGGCGCCGAGGTCGGCCACGAAGGCCTTTTCATTGGTCACGTCGGACTCGGGCACGCCGAGCTGTTCGGCGATGATTTTCTTGACGCGGGATTCGATATCGCTCATGACTCCTCCAGGAGTGGTTTTCGGGAAACAGCCCGGGATTCTAGCGGCGTTGGGGTGACCGCTCTGAGTCAGCGGTAACCCCTGGCGCCGCCTGACCGGCCGGGCAAATCCGGTGTGTGTAACGGGTGCTCAGCTCATGTACATGCCGCCGTTCACGTGCAGTTCCGTGCCCGTGATGTAGCCGGCTTGGGGAGAGGCGAGAAAACCGACGGCGTCCGCGATCTCCCGCGGCGTGCCGAGGCGGCCGAGCGGGATCTGCGCCAGCAGCGCGGTCTTCTGGGCCTCGGGCAACACCTCGGTCATGTCGGTGGCGATGAAGCCGGGCGCGATGCAGTTGACCGTGATGCCGCGGCTGCCCAGCTCGCGGGCCAGCGATCGCGTCAGGCCGGCAACGCCTGCCTTGGCAGCAGCGTAGTTCGCTTGTCCGGCATTGCCGCTGGCGCCGACCACCGAAGTGATATTGATGATGCGGCCGTAGCGCTGCTTCATCATCGTGCGCGTGACCGCACGGCTCATGCGGAAGACGGCCTTGAGATTGGTGTCGAGCACCGCGTCCCAGTCCTCGTCCTTCATGCGCATCGAGAGGCCGTCGCGCGTGATGCCGGCGTTGTTGACGAGCACATGGATGCCGCCGTCCTGCTTGACCAAGGCGTCGACGGCTGCATCGGCGGCGGCGGCGTCGTTCACGTCCAGCCGGATCCCGCGGCATCCGGAGTGGATCTTGCCGATGCCTTCGGCACCGCTGTCGCTGGTCGCCGTGCCGACGACCTTGAAGCCGCGTTCGGCCAGCGCCAGCGCGATCGCCCGGCCGATGCCGCGTGATGCGCCGGTCACCAGCGCCACCTGAACGTTGGCGTCGCTCATGACAGCAGCGCCTTTGCGTCGGCCAGCGAGGCCGGATCGAAGACCGTGGCCGCGATCGCCTCGCCATCGATGCGCCTGACCATGCCGGCCAGGACCTTGCCGGGCCCGCATTCGATCAGGTGCGTGACGCCGCGCGAACGGATCGCCTGCACCACCTCGACCCAGCGCACCGGGCCGAAAGCCTGCCGGTACAGCGCGTCGCGGATCGCGTCAGGCGCGGTTTCGACGGCGACATCGATGTTGTTCACGACATCGATGCGCGGCGCGGAGATCGCGACGCCGAGCAGCTTCTCCTTCAGCCGCTCGGCGGCAGGCCTCATCAGGCTCGAATGGAACGGTGCGGACACCGGCAGCGGCAAGGCACGCTTGGCACCCTTGGCCTTCAGGACCTCGCAAGCCTTCTCGACGCCCGCCTTGCTGCCGGCGATCACCGTCTGCTTCGGATCGTTGAAGTTGACCGCTTCGGCGACTTCGCCGCTGGCCGACGCCGCTTCGGCGCAGCCGGCGCGCACCGCCTCGGCGTCGAGCCCGAGGATCGCCGCCATCGCGCCGATGCCGACCGGCACGGCCTCCTGCATCGCCCGTGCGCGGAAACGCACCAGCGGCAAAGCATCCCGCAGACTGAGCGAGCCGGCCGCCACCAAGGCGCTGTACTCGCCGAGGGAATGGCCGGCGACGACTGCCGGCTCGAGCCCGGTCTCCGCGATCCAGGCGCGATAGCAGGCGATGGCGGCGGTCAGCATGACCGGCTGTGTGTTCGTCGTCAGGTCGAGCTGGTCCTTCGGGCCGGCGTGGATCAACTGGGCGACGTCTTCGCCCAAGGCCTCGGAGGCTTCGAGCAAGGTCTGGCGCACGGCGGCGTGATTGCCCCAGGCGTCGAGCATGCCGACAGCCTGCGAACCCTGGCCGGGGAAGAGGAATGCAAAGCGCGTCATCGCGAATGTCCTTCAGATTTGCGGTAGCGGCGCGGCTCAGAGATCGAGCAGCACGGCACCCCAGGTGAAGCCGCCGCCCACGCCTTCCAGCATCACGGTGTCGCCGCGCGCGATCTTGCCGCCGCGCACCGCGACGTCGAGCGCCAGCGGAATCGAGGCCGCCGATGTGTTGCCGTGCTGGTCGACCGTCACGATGACCTTCTCCATCGGCAGCTTCAGGCGCTTGGCGGTGCTTTGCATGATGCGGATGTTGGCCTGATGCGGGATCAGCCAATCCACGTCGGCCGCGCTGCGCCCGGCCTTGACGAGCACCGAGCGCGCCACTTCGTCGAGCACGCCGACCGCGAGCTTGAAGACCGCCTGGCCGTCCATCTTGAGGAACGGATCGCCGAGCACCTGGCCGCCCGAGACCGTGCCGGGCGTGCAGAGGATGTCCACGTGGCGGCCATCGGCATGGAGTTCGCTCGCCAGCAGGCCGGGCGTGTCGCTGGCTTCCAGCACCACGGCGCCGGCGCCGTCGCCGAACAGCACGCAGGTGGTGCGGTCCTTGAAATCGAGGATGCGCGAAAAGACTTCGGAGCCGATCACTAGGGCCTTGCGGGCGGCGCCCGTGCGGATCAGCGAATCGGCCATCGTCAGCCCGTAGACGAAGCCCGAGCAGACGGCCTGCATGTCGAAGGCCGCGCCGTGGGTCACGCCCAACTTCCGCTGCACGATGCAGGCGGTCGACGGGAACACCATGTCGGGCGTGGAGGTCGCGACGATGATCAGATCGATCTGCGCCGCATCGCAATCGGCAGCCGCCATCGCGGCCCGCGCCGCTTCGACGGCGAGATCGCTGGCGGCCACGTCGGCGGCAGCGAAATGCCGTGCGCGAATACCGGTGCGCTCGACGATCCACGCGTCGCTGGTCTCGACACCATTGGCCGCCAGTTCGGCAGCCAGCTGTTCATTGCTCACGCGCCGGGGCGGCAGGCAGCTTCCGGTGCCGGTGATGCGCGAATAGCGGGGCAAAGCAGTCAACGAAGATGAACTCATGCAGCGTGGGCCACATCGGCCTCCGGGGCGGCATCGTCCGAACCGTCGGACGGCGCCGTCGGCATGGCTTGCAGCGTCTCCAGTATCCGATCGTGGACTCGATCCAGCAGTCGATTGCGGGCCGCATCATAAGCCCGGTTCAAAGCGTGCTCGAAAGCGAAGGCATCGGCGGAGCCATGGCTCTTGAAGACCAGGCCGCGCAGACCGAGCAAGGCCGCGCCGTTGTAGCGGCGATGGTCCACCCGCGCCTTGAAATGATTCAGCACCGGCAGCGCCACGACCGCGGCGAGCTTGGTGTACCAGGTGCGCGTGAACTCCTCGCGGATGAAGGAGGACAGCATGCCGGCCAGGCCTTCCGCCGTCTTCAGGGCCACGTTGCCGACGAAGCCGTCGCACACCACGATGTCGGTCGTGCCCTTGAAGATGTCGTCGCCCTCGATGTTGCCGTAGAAGTTCATGCGGCCGGCATCGGCCGCGGCGCGCATCAATTCGCCGGCGCGCTTGATCGTCTCGCTGCCCTTGATCGCCTCTTCGCCGATGTTCAACAGGCCGACGCTCGGATTTTCCGTCCCCTGCACCGCGGCGACCAGCGCGCTGCCCATCACCGCGAACTGCAGCAGGTGCTCGGCAGTGCAATCGACGTTCGCGCCGAGGTCGAGCACGGTCGGGTAGCCGTCGCGGGGGCTCGGCATGACGGTCGCGATCGCCGGGCGATCGATGCCGTCGAGCGTCTTGAGCAGGTAGCGCGCCACCGCCATCAGGGCGCCGGTGTTGCCGGCGGACACGCAGGCGTCCGCGGCGGGCGGCTCGTCCTTGACGCCCTTCAATTGCGCGATGGCCACGCGCATCGACGAATCCTTCTTGCGGCGCAGCGCCACTTCGATCGGATCGTCCATCGCCACGACTTCCTTGGCGGCGACGAGCGTGCAGCGCTCCCAGCCTGCGGCGGGGGCGAGATCTTCCGGGCGGCCCACGAGCAGCAGGCGGGCGGCCGGGTGCGCAGCGAGAAACGCCCGGCAGGCCGGCAAGATCACGCTCGGGCCGTGATCACCGCCCATGCAATCGACGGCGACACGAACGATGTCGAGTACGGGCGCGGTCACCTTGGCACCACCAATGCAAATGCCCGGCTCCGCATCTCAGCGTGGGCCGGGCAACGACGGATTTCGCTCATCGGGCGTGCGCAATGTGCGGCTCGGCACGCGCAGCGAGAGGTCGGCCTCAGGCGTCAGCTTTGGTCTTCAACACCTTGCGCCCACGGTAGAACCCGGTGGGGCTGATGTGGTGGCGCAGATGGGTCTCGCCGGTGGTCGGCTCGATGCCGGTGCCCGGGTTGACCAGCGCATTGTGCGAGCGGTGCATGCCGCGCTTCGACGGCGATTTCTTGTTCTGCTGAACGGCCATGAAAATTCTCCTTCGGCTCTCAGGGGAGCGCTGACTGAGCGCTCGACGAGGTCATTCGATCGCTTGGGGTAGTGCCTTGGGGCTCGCTCGGCCAACGCCGGCTGGTGCGCCACATGGAAAGCCTATGAGTCTACCACGGGCGGCTGTCCGAGCATTGGCAACCCTCAATTCTGGCCGGCGGGGCCGCGCTTCAGCGATGCCAGGGCGGCGAACGGATGAGGCGATTCGTCGTCCGCGAAGCCGGCTTCCGCCTCGGCCTTCAGCGGCAGGGGTTCGGGGCAATGCTCGTGGCGCGGAACGATAGGCAAGGCCAGCAGCAGTTCCTCGTCGACCAGCTCCAGCAGATCGAGAGACCTCGGCAGCGCCAGCACGTCGTCCTCTTCTTCGGCATCCAGTTCGGCAGCCTCGTCCTCGCCGGGCACGAAGTGGAAAAAACGATCGACGTCCAGCGCGGTGCGGACGGCGCTCAGGCAGCGCTGGCATTCGAGCTCGACGCTGGCGTGCGCCGTCAGATGCAGCCAGGTCTGCGGTTGCAGGCTGTTCGGCTTGCGCGTTTCGCCGTGTGCGGCCCACCTGGCATGGCCGGCATCGGCGTCGGGCCGGAACAACGAGGACTTCAGTCTTTCCAGGCTGGCGATCGGCCACGTGCCTTCCAGGCTGCCCGATTCGCGGGCGAACGCCTGGACGTCGAGACGGCGAGGATCGGAAGTACGGGATCGCATGATGAAAGCCAGTGTATGTCGATGCCGATGGGAAAATCA
>Ga0105239_10000943_pt1 | contig 40967 bp, 59 predicted proteins | sample KBSC44metaG_FD_92761 | JGI IMG/M metagenome (GOLD analysis project Ga0105239, IMG submission 92761) | Corn rhizosphere microbial communities from Kellogg Biological Station, Michigan, USA - KBS C4-4 metaG | ecosystem: Host-associated > Plants > Roots > Rhizosphere > Soil | place: Michigan, USA...
GATTCATCAACTTCTTCATGATGATGAATATCATCATTGTCGTGATGGATCATAACCGGCTGAGGCGGGGTTACCACCGGTTGCACATAGGCAGCAGGCAGTAATTCCTTATTCTTCAGCTCATTCAGCAGTGATTGATTCTGCACGGTGGTGCCGGGATTCTGCAGAATGTCTACAAACATCTTTTTCAGCTCGGTCACATCTTTTTTCATATCGAAAAAGAGCTTGTAAAGGATTTCTCTTTCGTTGGCAAATTCATGTCCGTTTGCCACAGGATTCCCTGTAGGATGTGCCAGCACCGGAAGCCGGTTGAAATCGCGCGCGGCGGGTAAGAACCGCTGCAGTTCCTGTGCTGTAACATTTTTATCGGTTGCCAGTACTGAGATCTGTTCTGCAATATTCTTCAATTCGCGCACATTACCGGGCCAGGGATAATTAATTAACAGATCTTTTGCCTCGTCATCCAACTGCACCGGTGTTGTTTTATAGCGCTCTGCAAAGTCAACGCTGAACCTTCTGAACAGAAGGGGAATATCTTCGGGCCTGTCGCGCAGCGACGGCACCCTGATAGGCACTGTACTGAGTCGATAATACAGGTCTTCCCTGAATTTACCGTTTTGTGTAAAGGTGAGCAGGTCTTTATTGGTGGCTGCAATTACCCGTACATCCGTTTTTTGTACTTTGGAAGAACCTACACGTATAAATTCGCCGGTTTCGAGCACCCGCAAAAGGCGGGCCTGTGTGCCGAGCGGCATTTCGCCAATTTCATCCAGAAAGATAGTACCACCGCTCACTGTTTCAAAATATCCTTTACGGGCATCTACGGCGCCTGTAAAAGATCCTTTCTCGTGGCCGAATAATTCTGAGTCGATAGTGCCTTCGGGAATTGCGCCGCAGTTCACTGCAATAAAAGAATTGTGTTTACGGGCCGACAGCGCATGAATGATCATTGAAAACGCTTCTTTACCTACGCCGCTCTCTCCGTTGATCAGTACCGTTAGATCGGTATTGGCTACCTGAACCGCCACTTGCAAGGCATAATTCAATGCCTGTGAATTACCGATAATGCCAAACCTGTTTTTAATACTTTGAATATCCACTTTCTACTATTTTTTTCAGATGTCTTCTGCGGCCATAACAATTACAACCGCATGAAGGTGATCCGGATTATTTGAATCAGGCATATAAGCCCGTTGCATGCGTTACCATATAGCCCCGTGAGATAAAAGGGCATTTTTCAGTTGGAAGTTGTTCTGGTCCCGGGCGTCAGCCTCGGGATATGGGTTAAAATAATCCCTCGGGTATGAGGGTATTATATACTTATGGTTCAATTTTTCCAATGAGCGTAGCGCCTGTGCAATCATACACTTTAACCATTACATAGCTGCCTTTGTTCAACGCGTATTGCTCTTTGGGAAAAACGATCACTTTGTTCTGACTGCTACGACCCATCCAATCCTGGTCGCTGCGTTTACTATCGCCTTCAATAAGCACTTTGAAAGTTTTACCAACATCGTGCTGGTTACTTTCAAGGCTCAGCCTGTTCTGCAATTTTACAATTTCATCGAGTCTCTTTTTCTTCACGGGTTCAGGTACATCATCTTTGTAACGACGCGCTGCCAGTGTGCCGGGGCGTTCACTGTAAAAGAACATATAGCTCATATCGTACCGGCTATGTTCCATAATACTCAGTGTATCGCGATGGTCTTCTTCGGTTTCGGTACAAAAGCCGGCAATGATATCTGAGCTGATGCCGCAGCCGGGCATGATTTCCCTGATACGGTTCACTTTTGCCATATACCACTCACGGGTATAGGTTCTATTCATCAGTTGCAATATGCGGGTAGAACCGCTTTGCACCGGCAGATGAATATATTTACAGATGTTTTCGTACTTCGCCATGGTATACAGCACATCATCGGTAATGTCTTTCGGATGCGAGGTAGAAAAACGAACACGCAGCGAAGGATCGATGAGGGCAACCTTTTCAAGCAGGTTGGCAAAGGTTATGGCCCCGCCGTTATTATTGCTTTCAATATGTTCGGGAACCCAGTAATAGCTGTCTACGTTCTGACCTAAAAGAGTTACTTCTTTAAAACCCCGGTTAAACAAATCCGTACATTCCTGTAGAATTGAATAAGGGTCACGGCTGCGTTCGCGGCCACGGGTAAAGGGCACTACACAAAACGCACACATATTATTACAGCCCCGCATAATGCTCACAAAGGCGGTAACGCCGTTGCTATCCAAACGAACGGGGGAAATATCAGCATAAGTTTCTTCCCGGCTAAGCAACACATTTACTGCCTTTTGACCGGTTTCGGCTTCTGTGATCAGACCCGGCAGACTGCGGTAGGCATCGGGGCCTACAACTATATCTACCAGTTTTTCTTCTTCCAGAAATTTGGCTTTCAGCCGTTCAGCCATACAGCCCAGTACGCCGATCAGGGCGCCGGGGTTATTCTGTTTAACAACCTTAAAGTCGCTTAACCGCTTGCGAACCGTTTGTTCGGCTTTTTCGCGAATGGAACAGGTATTGATTAAAATCAAATCGGCTTCTTCAAAGTTCCGGGTAGCGCCAAAGCCGTTTTCATTCAAGATAGAAGCTACAATTTCACTGTCTGAGAAATTCATCTGACAACCATAGCTCTCTATATAAAACTTTTTATTATACGCAGTAGGGTCATTAACAAAGGGAGCATAAGCCTCACCCTGCCTGCTTTCCTGGTGCATCGTATGGGTCGTCCTCTCTAACATCTACAATTCGGATTTTTTTGGATGGCAAAGATAGCCAAAAAAGGGTAAAAATGACAGGATGACAGGGAATTTGCACCAGGTAAGGGATCTGCTTATTTAGTATACATAATATATCCGTATGTTTTATTGGCCCGTTCGCGGAACTTTTTAGGCATTAATTTTTGAAAGATGTTGATGGGAAAGCCAAGTTCGGGCAGTTTGCGGCCCAGGCGGTCGGCTTCATCCAGGATGTGAATATCTTCCTGCACCTTCCATCCATGCCCGGTAAAAAAGCGGATAGGATCTTTTTCATTAAACCGTAAAGGGGCATTGACCAATATTTTTTTCAGGGCTCTGGCCCGGCGATGCCGGCGCATTTTACCCTGGTTATAATCATGAACCCAGTATTGAAAGGTAGGAATGGCAAAAAGGTCGTGCGATAATTGGGCTGCCTGTGTTTTGGTAAGATATCCTATTACACCTTCTGTTATTATAAGGGCTCTTCTGGTTTCGGCGCCCAGCCGGCTGAAAAGCGTTTTCCGTTCCTGATCATTTGAAAGATCAATAGCTATGCGTTGCAGATGACAGGCGGGTTTATCATTTTCCAGCAACTGATTTTTATAATCGATCATATGCGGGAAGTCTGCTTCAATCCACCGGAGGTTTATCGGAAGGGGTAAACGGTAAGGTCTTGTATCCAGTCCGGCACCCAGGTTAATAACGGTATCTATACCACGTTCGATGGCAATATTTACCAACTGATCGATACCGGTAGTTCGCGCAACCATGGCAAAAGCCATAAATTTTTTGAATGGCGTTTGCTCTACCATCCGATACCCACGTTCGCCTGCCAGTTTTTGGGCTAACACATCTTTAAATGCCGCATCGGAGCGTTCAGATTCCTGCGCCCTGAAAGCGGCAATCCACAGCGCTGTATCAGACACGTTATTGATTAGCTGTTCCATAATTTGGTTTTGCGATCGGGGATAGAGAGGATAGCGAAGTAAATTTAGTTTATTTTTAGGGGAGAGGAGTATGTTAGAGAAATTGATAGTGTTATAACATGGGGTTGGTGTTGGCGTATGTGAATAGTTTTTCCACAATAAGGTGATTTTATATTAAAATATTTTGGGGGTTAAATAGTTGTTGTATTTTTGTGTTGAACGTCTTCGCAAGGTTTCATAAACTCTTGCCATGAAGGGGGTTGCTTCGGCACGGTGCTTTGTTCAGGGTGTTGTTTTAATAGTTTTTATATTGATTCTAACATCTTGCAAAGTTTCATAAACCCTTCCCTGAAGGGGGTTGCCATCATCGGCACGGTGCTTTGCGGAGGCGTTTATTCTTCTTTAAAGGAAAGGAGATGCTTTTTCAAGAGTGAAAGAATCGTTTGCACTGTAAAGTTTGCCCACACCTCCATTTTCATATACATCCAGTATTTTTTCACAGTGCTTTTCAAGAGCCGCAAAATAACGGCGCTCTCCTTTAAGAATATATCTTTGTAAAGCCCATAAAAAATAATCTACTACGCTCATTTCAGGGAAGTCGCAGCTTTGCACAATTGAGCAGGAAAACCTTATTTCTTTCAACTTCATGCTTTTAGCTTTTACCGCTTCTTTAAATACTTCTGTAAATCGTTTTTCTGTATTATTTTGTCGATGGCTTAGGAACAAGTGATATTGTGTATCTGCCTGCAAATGATCTAATTCCAATAGTTTGTGAATAAGATCAAAATAAAATTCTACTGCATTCCCGTTATGCTTGTTAATAAAGATCTCCGGAATCTTTCTTCCAATCACTGCATTGAATTTAATACCATTTAATTGCCTTAGAAATTCGGTCGTTTTAAGGTTAATATCTGAATGATCAGCGCGTGCATGCAAATACCAGCCTGGTTTGCTTACAGAATAAATACTATTAAATAAAGGATCGTTTAAAACATGGCTTTGAAAGTCCTGTACAGACTTTCGAAGATTTTCTCTGTTATCAGTTACAATCATGCCCAGGCAAATAATGGGTATAAAACCAGGTTCAGTCCAAAGAGGGCGTTTCCCTTTTCCATAGAACTGTGGGCTGCCGGATTCATCAATGAAAATGAATTTCTTCATAGAGCAATTGTTTTTGCCCTAGTATCACTTATGCTATTGAGTTATACTTAACGGGGAGGGAAAGACAAATATAATACTTTGAATATAAATACCTGATATATTTTGTCGCACCACACTGTCATCTGCTTTCCGGAAAATAAAAAAGACAACCGTTACGATTGTCTTGCGAGCGGAAGACGAGGTTCGAACCCGCGACCCTCAGCTTGGGAAGCTTTGATTGCGTTTCTTCAGTTTTGTGAACTATTGATAATTAAGTATCTAAGAATATTTATTAATATAATTTGAGGCTATTTTTTTCCGTTTGTGTCACTTTTTGTGTCGCGGGTTTTTATTGGGGGAGGTGGGAAATTTAATAGCCAAATTCAATTGATTTGGTCGAAAATAAATTTTTCGAAATTGCCTGTTGATCTCCCATCGAGCACCATTGAAGTTCCAGTTTTCGTATTCCATACAACACTATTAAGCGAACTATATAGTGCTGTAATGTTGTAAAGGTTAGTATTGATTAACGTCTTTCCGTTTTCTTCCTTAACTCTAATATTCCATGAGCCTAAAATGGTTGTTGGTTTAATAAATTTATTGGAACCCTTATCAAGAATCTTCGGTACCACTACCCAGGCGTCTTTTTTAATGAGGTTGCCATTCTTATCCTCATAGCTCCAAATCAGAGTCGCCGATTCTGATATAATTAATCCGCTCGATTTATCTATTAATTTTATAGGTATGCCTTTTTGTGCGAACAGATCAATAATATTACTCCAGACTTTATCAAGGCTGTTGTTCGAAGTATATATTATCGGGGGCTTAGGGTAAGATCCTTTGAGGGAATAAACTTTAGGAGCACATGAGGAAATTAAAATAAGGATCAATACATAAAATCTATTCATATCGGTTAAGTTTAAAGGTTAAAAGTATCCGGGAAAAATAACACACTTTACTGGTATTTTCACCATTGTTTAGGCATCAGGATTTGTTAATTTCATATTGGTTTTATCAATGCGTACATAAAACCATGTATTGTGAACTCTTTTATTTTGATAGGTATGCTAACCTTTCATAATTTTATTGTCCAACATTTTGAACGCTTTTCCTAACCTTTAACCTGAACTTGTATGCACATTCGAATCTTCACGGGGTAATCATTTTTCTTTACATTTGCGATCTTCAGCCGGGAAACCGGCATACAATATTGGTTATTGTAGTACGCCCGAGTTCAAAACTGGTAATTTTAGCAAAGGGTAACTGCACTGGCGCCGATAAGGCGCGGCATGTAGTTGCTGTTTGCGCGGTATACCAGTACCTGAACTCCAGCGATGAGACCGCGCCCCTTTTTTGTACTTTCCCTATACTTCACAAAGAAACCAGAATAGCGTAACAAATTTAAAAGCTACCTGATTATATAATTAATCGGGCTGGTATTCTTATGACCTTTAAACATGCCAAATGAAAGACGAAACTCCTTGCCTTACTTGTTCACTTCTTCAGTCCTGCCGGTTGGTGCCACAGCCTGTTGAGAAGCGCGTTCTAAGGTGCTCAGTTCTTTTTGAAGCTCGCCAGGCTTCCCCTCAATGCGTTCCAATGATTTTATCATCACCGTATGTTGTGCCCGTTGCCCAAACTCTACTTCGTGAATATCAGATAGGGCTACTTGCAAATTAGTATCGACATTGCCTGCCACTTTTAATAGAGTAGTCAAATTGTTTTGAATGATCGTCAATAGGCGATCTTTTTCTTTTTCAGCCCGTTCTGCCCATTCTTTTGTTTCCTGTCTACGAGCTTCTTTCTCAGCTATAACTTCATCTTTAACAGAAAGCTTACCCGCCAAAAATTCGGTAGAAAGAGTTTCTGAAGGTCGTTCTGGAACATTTTGTTCCAATATATAGGCGGCTATTTCAGTCTGAATCCCAAGTACTTTAATTATTCTTTTCAATGTCGGAAGGTCGGGCTCGGTTCTCCCAGTGACGTAAGAATTAAATGTTTTACGTTCTATTTCAGCATATTGAGCCGCCTCAGCTTGTGATATACCTTTTTTAATAAGGCCTGCTTTTAATATTTCAGATAATTGATTCAAATCAATAAGTCTTGAAAATGTTCCTAAATATTTGGATTGTCTTGTTTTTGTTCCGATCTTCGTTCTCACAATTGATAGCAAAATAACTCATAAGTATGAAACTCACAAAACAGGCGCTTACGGCAATTAATACTCCTCGCATTCGCCGCAGGCTTATGGAGGCTCTGGACGATGTGGCAGAGAGTACTATATATCGCTATATAAGTAATAATGACGACAATCTCACAAAGGCTGCTGCACTCAAGGTAATCAGGGAGGAGACTGGGCTTACAGATCAGGAGATATTGGAGGAAGGAGTGGAAGTAATATCACAGCCCCAAAACTAATACGCAGTTTTCATTCCTGCAAGCCCTTAACTAACAGTTCACTTTAATCAACATCGTACCCCATGACAGAATTATTACAACTCGCTGGCTTAATCGCTATCTGCATTACAATAGGCGAGATCAAAATCCGAAATGTGAAAAGACAAATAAAACGTACCCATGAAAGTCAACTTAACTATTCAACAAGCATTACAGGCAATAGCCAGAATTAATAAACTCAATGAAACACGGTAAGACCATACTATTCGATCAGGTGGTGATGAACATCGATGAATGCATCAGGGACCTGGTTCGCTTGAGAGATCGTGTTGAAAAGATTAAAACGGATTGCGCAGAACATCCGAGCGCATTGGCCGATGTGTCTACATCAGCCCTCACTTCCGGGCTATCAGCTGAATTTATTGCAGCGAAAATAAACAAGCGCGAAAGGACACGAGCAAGGCATTAATGAAGAACCAGTGATCCAGCTTCCGAGAAAACATTATGTGCTTACCACCACAAAAAAACAAGATTATGATTGCAGAATTAAACCACATGATCGATGACGTTGCCCCGCAAGATGCGGTAATGGATACGTTCAGATGCAATTTCCCACTGGTAGCCGGCTGTTATGTAAAGACTGACGGTAAGGCAATGTACTACCGGTTGAAAAAAGTAAAAGGCGCTGATATGTGGCTGACTACTGCTAACAATATCATTCACTCACTTGATCTTCCTTTGGATGCCAATATAAGAGTGAAGCGTGAAAAAGGCATTGTTGTGGAAGTTTTTCTGAATCTAATTTATAAACCCTGAGCCATGAATATCTACGAACCTGCATTCCCTGTTATAATATATCCCGGAACAGTTGAACAACAAAGTTGTCCCGGTCTCAATAAACGCGAGTGGTTTGCGGCAAATGCTCCTGTAGAAATACCCAATTGGTTCGAACATGTTGCGCCCGAAAAAAACATTGACGCATATCCCGATTGGCAAAGCATAAGTAATGAGGAAGACCGACAATTGTGTAAAGACTGGTTACATGACCCAATTTATGATTTACCTGATTATTTACAATGGTTTTCCGACAAGGTCAAGGAAATCACCAAAGCTAATGCAGAATATAACAGACAGAATACGATAGCCCGATACTTCCAATGGCGCCGATATTATGCTGAAACTCTTTTATCTGAACTCGAAAAATAGTTTGCCATGAACGACATAAAATTAAAGTTTGACATGCCGATACCTGCACCGCTCTTGAATTTCAACTTCAAAGACGCATGCATGGCAGAAGTTAGCTACTCCATCGATAATGACACTAAAGAAGTGTATGTCTATGCGATTGAATGCGCTCCTGTTATCTGGCGTACGATAGCAAACAATGAGGCATTTGTAAGAGAATGCGAAGCGGCGGCAAAGCATAATGCCGTAACCCATCTGGGAGACAAGGCAAAAGAGAAAGAGCAGACAGCAGATATGGTCGCATCACTCAGCAACATTAATCAACATTTTATCGGCGCATTAGCCGGATTAATGAAATAAAATATTAAGGGCGGTCATCATAGCCGGTTCTGGTAATCTGTACCCCCGGCTTTTTCTTTAACACCCTCAATCCCCACCAATGAAAATAGAACTTTTACCAGTGATCTTATTCGGTATCGCCTTTGTTCTGGCAGTTATAGCAGCCGTAGTATTACTACGACTGAAAAGAGATGACCAAACAAAGATCAAAGACGATGCAGACTATCAGGACGCAGAAAGACCTTTTATAGATAACCTAAATCATTAAACCGTGGACAAATCAACGCAGGTACTCTACATACATCTCGCAATATGGATTGCTCTCTTTGTAGTAGCCTATTTTCTTGTAGCCTTTAATGTAGGCAAAAAGAAAGAAGATAAGGAGCAAGTCAGGCTGAACCGCATGAAACGCGACTACTTCGAACTTAAACACGGAATCGAAATCTGCTGCAATGAAAATACGCTGATGTTGTTCGAAGTCAGCATGGATCAGTTCTTCGAAAGGTATCACGTATCGGGCAAAAAGAATAAAGAACTACTTCAGTATTATACATTCCTCTTACGGGCTAGTTCCGAAAAACGCAATGAATTCAATGGAATACAGGAAGTCACGGCGTAAGGAATATGCGCCTCCTGGTTACGTGATTGCAAGCATATGTGTGGTACTGGTAACGATGGTAGTAGTTGCAGTAGTCATCAGGATTCTAAAAATATTACTGTTCTCATAAGTATAGGGTTTTTTTAGGTAAACGATACCGGCCCTTTTCAGGTTTTTAAAAAGATTAAACGCTCTTTCTATATGGCAAAGCAAAAGTCGCGGTGTTTCTACATCGTGACAAATGGTAGGGTAGCTCAGATGGTAGAGCGCAGGAAACCGGCAAAACTGTTCTTACGAAAGTAAGCGCCATTAGGTGGGTAAATCCAACAGTTCAGTTTTTTCGGCAGTACTGAGGTCGAACGTTCGAGTCGTTCCCATACCTCGTTTTTAAAGGGTAACGATCAACAAAGGCCGGTTTGTTCTCAGGCTGGCTTCTTTTAAAACTCTTTCGCTCAACTACCATCTGCCATTAAGATGGTGAGCGCATTGGCTAAGAGCCGGGTCTTTTGAACCGACCCATAATAAACGGTTCACGCTTCGCCTCCGTCAAGGGCGCTCCCGGAAACGGGGTGTATAGTTCTTTCCAAATTTCTCGAATTAGGTCCCGGTGCTCTATGCCGGGACTATTTTAAAAAGTTAGTCAAATACTCATTTATATGGAAATTCAAACCGTCAGTTATCATAAGGTTTTTAATCTTGGCAATTACAGCAACGAAAAGATCGGCGTTGAAATTAAGTTATCCGCCGGTGAGGATCCTTTAGATGCTTTTGCTGAAGCAAAAAAGCTGGTAGAAAAAAGCCATAAATTCTTTCAGGATTTACCAACCTACGAACGGGCAAAGAAGATTGTATCAGATGCTGATAATAACATGGGCAGAGATGTGAAAGCAGCGCAAGAGGTAATGAAGGCATTTGAAAGCAATTATCCCGATTACATGGGAAGATTCATGCCGGTAAGCAGACAAATTGAACAGGGTGTCTTGCATGATGAAGACTTTGATGACAATTAATTTTTCAGGGATAAGGTTTAATGGATACCAGCGGCCGGGCTGCCGCCGTATTTTAAAAACAAAAATCAAACGTCATGTTATTAACAGTAAAAAAACAAGTTGAAGAAACATTGGAGATTAAAACTCCTTGTTACTATAAAAGCCCGACTGGGTATCATCATATTAATGACTATGGTGATCTCATTCAGGCTAGCGAAAGAATGATCAACATGTGGTCGCCATCAGACGGGAAATATCTTAATGAGGCGATTCAGCAGATGTTGAACTATTCGAAGCCATGTACGAAAGAAGAATTTGATAAGGCCTATGCTGAAGCAATGGCTAAGATGAATGCAGCAGCGGGATTAGGGGAAGTAAATCATTCATCGATTAGCAACTCCCAAAACAAAAACCCCGGTTAGCGCCGGGGCTTAATCAACCTTAAAATAAGTTATGGATACATTAACTGTTAATAAGAAGAATGGGTACGAAGTTCCCGCCACGCCAATGGCACCCATTGACGCTTTGGAGCACTTTACAAAGCGGTTGAACTCTCAGCCTGATCCCGCTGAAGTGCAGGTGAATCGGGCAGCGAATAACAGCCAATACCTGCCCATCTCGTTTGTTCGCATGAAGCTTGATGAAACATATGCCGGTCTTTGGAATTTTGAACTTAAGAACTATCAGGTTATTGCCAATGAAATAGTAGGAACCGGAATATTGGAAGTGTTTCACCCAATTGCAAAAATGTGGATTCGCCGCAGTGGTACAGCAGCAGTAATGATTCAGCAGGTATCCAAAGAAAAGGGCGGTTCCGGGCGAATTTCGAATATCGACGACAAAATAAAGAACACGCTGGTTAAAGACTTCCCCCACCTGGAAAGCGAATGTTTAAAATCTGCTGCGAAGAAGCTTGGTAAAATGTTCGGCGGTGATTTGAATAGGCAATTCGAAGATACTTATTCTCCGATCTATACAGAAGAAGCAAGCGGGACTGCAGGGCTTGCGCAGGCTATAGAAGCATTTTCCCGTGCAGTTAAAGAAGAAGAATTTAAAGAAATATGGGCTTCTTATCCAAAACTTCAGGGCAATGCAGAATTTCAAAAGAACTACCAATACTATTTAAGAATCAATATCAAAAAACCGAAATGAGCGAACATTACTTCCAATCCCTTGAATGGCTTCAAAAGCGGTTAGGCCGGTTTACCGCATCAGAAATTCACAAACTTTTTGTGGGTAGTAAAAAGAAAGGCGAACTATTTGGCGATACCGCAAATACGTACATCTGTTCTAAAGTAGCCGAAATACTTACTCAGGAGGTCAAGGAGGAGGTAGACTTTAAACAGGCCGAATGGGGAAAGGCTAATGAGATCGACGCAATGCTGGCTTTTGAGGCGGCCAAGGGCATCAACGGAAACTACTATGGGGTAGGTGACCCGAAATTTTTCCCTCACGGTGAATGGGCAGGTGGATCTCCGGACTGGGAAAGTAAAGATCTGATTCATGGCGCCGATTTCAAATGTCCCTACAATTCATCTGAGCATTTCAAGAATATGCTCTTGAAGTCAGCGGATGAATTAAAAGATAAACGATGGGAATATTATTGTCAGGGTCAGATGAACATGCTTATCCGTGGATGGAAGTTGTTTCACTTTGTAAGCTACGACCCTCGATATATTGATCCGCGTTTCCGCCTAAAGATCATTACAGTCTATCCGGATCAGCAATGGATTGAGGAATACAATGAACGTCTAAAAGCTGCAGTAACATGGATCGAAGAAAAGCTTTGTTCCCTTGATCCGTCATTTTCGGTAATAACCGCCTCTCACGATGCAGATGTAAACGCCACAATAGTACAATAATTCATTCACCTCATTTTAATCATTACAATGGAACAAAATACCCCTATTGTCGAATCCAACGCTAAAAATTTTGAGGATCTTAAAAATGATCTTATATCTCTAGCCGAAGAAAACGACGCATGTAGCGATGCGGCTGAACAATTGGAATCGGCTGAAACCATAGAATGCCTTTTGAAAGTCGTAAAGGATAATATCTCGTGGTGCTGCCAAAATATTCCTGAATGCGCTGATAAATTAGTCGCCTGTTTTGGCAATGAATTACTTCTTAAATATAATATCTATGTTTCAGGAGTGCATAATATCAACGTAACCGAAGCCAATACCGTCATCGTTTTATGCGGCAGTTCATCTGCAACCGTGAAGACATGGGACAGTTCATCTGCAACCGTGGAGACATGGGGCAGTTCATCTGCAACCGTGGAGACATGGGGCAGTTCATCTGCAACCGTGGAGACATGGGGCAGTTCATCTGCAACCGTGAAGACATGCGGCAGTTCATCTGCAACCGTGGAGACATGGGGCAGTTCATCTGCAACCGTGGAGACATGGGGCAGTTCATCTGCAACCGTGAAGACATGCGCCAGTTCATCTGCCAATATTGGTCGTTACTTTTCTTCGAAACTCGAATATTCACTAGGCTACGGTATTTGTCCGTTGATCAAGCATTTAACGGAAAAGAAAGTATTTATCAAGACTTCCGAATTTGAAATCGTGCAGGTTTCTCAATAATTCAATATGGCCTATAATTCTACCATTCGCCAAAAGACCGGTATCTGCCCCATGTGTGGAGGAACTAAAAAGGTTCCGCTTATTAAAGGCCTTTGTCAAACTCATTATCGGGAGCAGAATAAAAAGAAATCATTCGAAAAGTTACAAGCCAAAGACCGCGGCGAATTGCCCGCTGTTCAAATCCTGATTGATGATCTTGATATTCTTTTTTCTCAACTGGTAAGACTTAAGGAAGCCGATGAACATGGCATGGTAAAATGCTTTACCTGCGATGAAGTAAAACATTGGAAGCAAATGCAGTGCGGTCATTATATACCACGTGCACAAATGCCGACCAGGTTCAGCGAAAAGAATTGTCGCCCACAATGCAAAAACTGCAATGAACGTAAAGACGGCAATCTAAAAGTCTTCGCAGAACGTCTCGAAGCAGAACACAAAGGAATCGTAGAAATGCTTCAGGAGCAAGCAAGAGGCATACAAGACTACGATAGAGATGAATTGAAAGTGTTGATAGGGGATACGACAAGGCGGATAAAGTATTTTTTGAAAAATATTTATCAATAACAATTTATGAAAGCAATTAAGCTATCAAAAAAAGAGCGCGAATTATTCGAGCAATTAAAATCTCTTAATAAAAATGGGGGGGGTAGATTGCGGCAGCATGTAAAAATGTCGAATACCGTTTGTTTTCGTCTTCTCGATAAGGATTTCAATCCAGTAAGTAATTATCGATATGGCACTGTTCACAACCTGATTGATAAAAACATATTGGAATTAAACGGAATTGATTACGTGCTGAAGGCAGATTAACAGCATTATTTGACCTTATAGAGAACCAGAATAATACTCAATGACCCTTGAAGACCAAATCAAACTGATCGATGACATGATCAAGGAAGACCCTGATTCGATTATAAAAGACTTTGTGGAACTGATGAGTGAGATTGAGGTGATAAGCAAAATCACAGACGATCAGGAACATAACAGGCGATTCGAGCAACTTTTTATAAGAAGACATTTTTAATCCGGCCCTGCAAATTCAAAACTGATTTGTAGCATGAACGAATCCTATAGTGAAAAACTTAAAGATCCAAGGTGGCAAAAGAAAAGACTTGAGATATTCCAGCGCGATAACTGGACATGCGTTTCCTGTAACAAGAATGATTTAACACTTCACGTACATCATCTGAGATATTACCCTGGCATGGAGCCATGGGAATACCATAATTCCATTTTAGTTACTTATTGTGAGTTATGTCATAATACTGAGCATTTGATCGGTGGACAGATAAGCCGATCGCTGATCGATATTATAGAGCACAATAAATTGTACATAAAGCCATTGGCGCAATTGTGCACGCTTACAGACTGCTATCCGGCATTTTATGACCAACTTAAGGAATTTCTGAATGAATCAATGATATCTTATCTGAAAACTAAAACCGAAACCGATGGAAACGACAGGCTGGATAAAGTTGCATAGGAAGATGTTACAATGGGAATGGTTTACAGATCGCAACGTCTTTCATGTATTCGTAATCCTCCTATTAAACGCCAACCATGAGGAAAATAAATGGAGAGGCATAACAATAAAAAAAGGCGAGTACCTAACCAGTATAGAAAAACTTGCTCAAAATACGAAACTTTCCGTAGCTCAGGTTCGTTTGGCTTTAAACAAATTAAAAAAGACAAACGAAATAACAATCAAAACAACAAGCGTAAACACTTTAATATCAATAACTAACTGGGAAAAATATCAGGCGAATGACAAGGTAAATGACAAACCGATAGCAAACGGACAACAAACGAATGACAAACGGACAACAACTAACAAGAAGGAAGAGAAGAATAAGAATGAAAAGAATGTTGGCAACTACGAGCCTTTTTTTGAATTCTTCAGACGCGCGGCAGGAAGCCACTTAAGCGATGAAGAACTAATTCAGGAAATCGGCAAGTTTAAAAACAAATACCCGAACATTCACCCAAACAGGGCAGGGGCCCTAATCAATGCCTGGGTTTCAAACATTGGGAAAACAACCGTAACCCCTAAATCGAGGATTATCGTATGATCTCAGAAGCATCCATAGAACTGGTAAAGGCCCAAATAGAAATAACGGATGTGGTAGGAACCTTCGTGAAGCTAAAAAAGCATGGTGTAAACCTCACAGGTAACTGTCCGTTCCATTCTGAGAAAACTCCGTCATTCACCGTCTCAAAGGAAAAACAAATTTTCAAGTGCTTTGGGTGCGGTAAATCTGGCGATGCAATCACCTTCCTGATCGAACATGAAAAGCATTCATATCTTGACGCTATCAGGTGGCTTGCAGCCAGGTACAATATCGAGCTGGAAGAACATCAGAAAAGGGAATTCATAAAGCCTGCACCCAGATTGGAAAAATTAGGATCGAAAGCGCTGGCGTATTTTGAACATGACCGGAAAATATCAAACAACACGCTCCTCAGATTCAAAATCACAGAAGGAACCGAATGGATGCCTGCTGTAAACAAAGAAGTTTCGGTCATCTGCTTCAACTACTTCCGTGATGAAGAACTAGTAAACATTAAGTTCAGGGGCCCTCAGAAGTCATTTAAACTCGCAAAAGACGCCGAACTGATATTCTATAACCTTAACGCGATAAAAGGCTGTAATGAGGCTATAATCGTCGAGGGGGAGATCGATTGTTTAACCCTTCACGAATGTGGAATTTTCAACACAGTTAGTGTACCCAATGGCGCGGCAAAGGGAAATCAACGGCTAGAATATCTGGATAATTGCTTTGAATATTTCACGGACAAAACGAAAGTTATCCTGTTTACCGATAACGACGTGCCGGGGAATAATCTTCGAAATGAACTGGCCCGGCGAATTGGTTTTGAAAAATGCTATCAGGTTAAATTTCCGGACGGATGCAAAGATGCGAATGATGTCCTGGTGAAGCATGGAAAAGATGAAGTGGTTCGGATTATTAACAATGCTGTTCAATGGCCAATAGAGGGAATTGTATCAATGGATGAAATTTACCCGGACGTAATGGATTATTTCGAAAACGGTTATCCGCAGGGTTTCAGAGCGCACATTCCTGATTTTGATGATCTGCTGACGTTCTATCCGGGGCAACTAACAACCATTACCGGCATACCCGGATCTGGCAAAAGCGAATATGTCGACTATCTTATGACCTCCCTCACCAGATTCCATGGTTGGAGTTGGGCAATCTGCAGCTTTGAGTGCCCCCCGGCAATTCACGTTACGAAGTTGGCGGAAAAATTTACTGACAAATCTTTTGCCTTCCGAAAGAACCCCGATCATCGGATGAATGTCCGGCAGTTCGAGTATGCTATCGACATGATTGATAAATATTTTCACTTTATCAATTTATCAATGGTCGATATAACGATGGATGGGCTGATAAAAAAGGCTGAAGAGTTGGTTTTGCGTAAAGGCATCAATGGGCTGCTTTTCGACCCCTGGAATTGTATAGAACATAAATCAGGTGAAGAGAGCGAAACCAAATACACGCTTACCTGTCTGAATAAGCTGATTAATTTTCTTGATAAATACAAAGTTCATGGGTTCTTAGTGGCGCATCCGACGAAGTTGGGGAAGGATAAGAGAACTGGGAAGTACGAAATCCCAACGATGTATAGCATAAGCGGCTCTGCGCATTTTTTCAATAGGACGCATAACGGCATGAGTATCTACCGTGATTTTCAAACGAATGTAGTAGATGTGTATGTGCAGAAAGTTAAATGGTCATGGTTGGGTAGCCTTGGTTATGCATCATTTCATTACGATACTATGACGCGTAGGTACATCTCAATGAGCGGGGCCCCGCCTGAACTGGGGGAGGATGGTGCCTGGGTGCCAACTGAAATTCCATTCAATTAACTATGAAAGCAATAAAAACAACATGCCTTACGAAGGACGTCATCCGTGCCTCAGCACTAAAGGAATTAACCTGGCGTGCATATACCGTTTGGCGCAATAACAACATCGCAGTAAGAGGAAGAAAGTTTATTGGAAGATTAGGGGTTAGTGATATAATCGGCATTACGAAAGATGGGCGCTGGGTTGCGTGTGAAGTGAAAACATTGCATGACAGATTATCTGCTGATCAAATGAAGTTCTTAAATGAAATAAAACACTCCGGGGGTATTGCATTACTTGCGATACAGGAAAACAATCAGGTGAAGATTGTGGAGTGGTAAAACCTATCAACATGAACAAAGGCAAGCCATTAACTAGCGACCATAAAGAATTTATCCGGTCGAATTATAAATTATTGACCCGGCAGCAGATGGCAGTATAGTTACAAGTTGCTTTTAAACGAGTAGATTCTTTTTGTACCGGGGAGAAACTTATAAAGCCGCGATATGTATGTAAAGGTATTTACAAAAAAAATAATGACGGGCCGGAAAAATTAAAGATCAAACGTCCTCCTGCACATTATAGCAATAGGTCAAGGGAAGAAGTAATTAGTTACTACGAAAATTTATAAGTATGAAAGTGATACCCGGTAAACCTGATTTACAAACATTAAAAGCAATAGCGTGAAATTCGAAATAGCAAAAGAAATGATAGGCGCGTGTTTACAGAACGCTCTTTACAGTCAGGGTATTCTTGACGAAAAGCCACCAAAAATAAAATGCCGGTCGTTGCAGCATCTTTTACGCGCCAATAAGGCGCTCGAAAGATCAAACAGAATCAAATTGAAGAAGTCCGGAAGCCAAACTATTTCGATGACCGTTGCAGAACGGGGGCTTGCTGCAATGTATACCGCAATGAATTTTGAGGGAGGAACACCCGACGAGCCTAATATTGTTGGATATGCAAATGGCAATTATGTGCTGGTAATACGAGCATCATCTTTTACACCTGACCCTGAATTTTAAACTCTTGAATTAATAACATGAAAAAACTCATCCCCCTCTTACTCTTAGCTGCATGTAGGCCATCTAAGCAGATGGAAGTCTACCCTGATCTCAAAGGTGATACCATCCACGAAGTAATGCTTATATCAACCCGGCTCCCTGGATTCGTCTTTGTAAAGTACGGTCAGGCCATCCAAAGAAACGGTATCTGTATAGCTCACCTTGATTGCAGGGGACAGTTATTAAAGCCACCTATATATGTGTGGACTTGTGAAACTGAAAGGAAAAGGAGGGAAGGGAGATGAGTAGCAATACGACGGTACAAACAAAAAAGGAATTCCTTGAAATGCTAGCAAAAGTAATAGAAGAAGACGATATGATTCTGTGGACAAATAACTGTAACACATTAGAGGTAAAGAAGAAATTAAATGAAAAGCGATTGACTTTCGGCTTTGCAGCTAACGCATTCGAACAGCAAGATGGCGTCGGTGATTTAATGAAGTTCAGGGGCATCTTGTTTGGCGCAATTGTCTGCAAAAAAACATTACTGTCAAAAGAGGCAAAAGAGCTTTTAAAGGAGGTAACCAATGAATGAATCTGCACAGGAAATAATTGCTGTCGGTATCAGTATTATGCTTGTTTTCATAGGAGGGTCTTTATTTTATTACATAGCATCAAAATGTGATAAGGAGGATAAAAATGGATAAACTAACAAGAAAAGAAGCTATTGAACAAGGATACACTTATTATGGTCAGGACAAAGGAGAATTTCAGCACCTATATAGTATCGAGAACATGAATGAAGTAGATTTTGAATCTGGCCCGGTTTATTTGGCTGAGAAGGAACCATATTATACGCCAGCCATTTCACCCGAAGAAGTAACTGAAACTTTGGCGGATATGGTTTACTGTCAAGTTAGTGACGAAACCGGAGATGATACTGATGATGCATACGATATTGTAAAAGGATTGGACTTCACTGCAACGACCAAACTGATTAACGAAGCCTTGAAAGATAAGAAATATTATAAGCTAACCTCTATTCAATTAACTCCATGAGCGAAGACATACAATTACCGGCTGATATTTTAAGTCAAATTGAACAGGCTTCCACCATAGCAACCGATAAGGAAGAAATTAGGCTAAAAGATGGCAATCCGCATTTAGCATATGGACCTATGCTTGCCCACCTCAATGGATTTAAACGAGGACACATAGCATGTGCCACCGAATACGCCATAAAGCTCAACCAGCTTGGAGAGCATTATGAAGTCCGGTCTGAGTTTGTTGCAGATTTTGAAAACGCGGAACGCGCAAATGAAGTATGCAATAAACTTAACGAATACGGAAATCTTAAAGCCAAATGCGATAGATATGAAAAAGCGCTCAAATTGGCCGAATGTGAATTGACTTCTCTCTACCGAAAACTGGGGTATAGTGGTAGCAATATTTTGAAAGAAGTAACAGAAGCCCTATCCGCAGGAGAAGGGAATAAGGAGGTAGAGAATGGCTGAGAAAGTAGTAGCATTTGAAAGTTGGACTATTGACGACATTTCCGATTTACTGAATACAGCATTAGATGATGGTGAATGGCATACACCACACGCATCTGATATTTATATCCATACCAATAATGGCGTTGCAATCTATGGTCGTTGTAATCTATCGAAGCATAACACTTACCATGATGTCGAGCATTGGTTCAATATCAACTCGTATTCAGTCAAGATATGGAAAGAGGAATATGTTCGGTATCGAGCGAATGCCTGCCATCATCTTCCAATTTATAACCTACAAAAATTGGTCGAGAAATTAAAATTGCATGAAATTAAAAAAGAGGATAAACAATGACCCCGGAAGAAAAACAAAAGATGGATTCCATGTTTAAAGAATTAACAAAGCATGAAGTTGAGTTCTTGAAAGAACAAGGGGCAGATCAAAATGAGCATGGCGTGTTTCTTTACATAAGCGAAAATGGGAACGGTCGTATATCTCTTGATCTCTTCTTAACGAGCTACAAAGAGTGGTTAATTGAACATAAAATAGTAAAAGAACTGTAACCAATTAAACAATGGACAAGATTAAAATACCAGAATTAAATATAGAAGTCGAAGATATTAGTGATTTCAATGATGAAGCCAGCGAAATATTGGAATCATTTTGCATTGACCTTAGTAAGCAACCGGATATGTGCCGCCCTGCCGATCCAGAAATTGATTCATTTTTGGAGGAAACCTGTTTTACCCATATTTGGCAAAATGGAGCTTCTGCATTAATTATAGCCGAACGAACCAGATTATACCATATTGGTGAAAAATACTTTGGTCGGCCTAACCTCGATTTAAATATTGAAACAAGTTGGTTCCGTGAACCTTAACCTTATAAACAATGGACAATGAGTAAAGAGAAGGTAACTGTAAAATGGTCGAAACGGGAAAAGGACTGGCAATCTCGTTACCCCGAATGGCCTAATAGAAACGCTCGGATCGTCGGTAACGCCTTCTTTACTATGATACGGCAATATGAAGAATTTATAAAACCAGCCGGATATACGGACTTTAGAGACTATCTAAGTAAGGCAGGATTCGACCCAGATACATTAACCATAACAGTAAAAGCACTCAAACAATAAATAATGCCAATTATACTTACAAAACCATTTGCTATCAACAAAAAGAAGCAGGCCGAACTAAAAGAAATCGGGTATATAGTCATCGAAACGGACAATCCGAACGAGATTTTTTTGGATGAAACCCCCAGTCTTGACGGAAATATTCTATTGAGCGCTGCATTAGAAGCGTTGGAGAATGGCAATGATAATGCATCAAGATTGGCATTTGGTAATTTAATTCGGAAGAAAATAAAAGAGAAAAATAAATGAGCATAGCGCCTAAATGCACTTGTGGCAAATCATCTTCAGGCTTTTGCATATCGCGAATAAAAGAATGTAAACAATTTATAACTGTAGAAATAATGGGAAACAAATACCCAATAGGAATTGACCCACAGGAAATATGGGACGAGTTTAGCGAATACGTAGATGATGACAGTGATAGCTTTTCGCGTTACGCAGGTAGAGATGTTATGTTATTTGACAATTTTGTTCGGGCATTAACAAAGATACAGGAAGTCCCGACCGGTGCAGTATGGGTTAAGGCTAGTAAGCGGTTACCTTTAAAAGAGCATAATTATTTTGTTAAGGCTATAACCAAATTTCAAGGATATAATCATAATGATACTGCCCTTTGGAGAAACGGGAAATGGGAATTTGATAGAGAAAATGGAAGAACAGTTGTAGAATGGCTGGACGAAAATCCATCACCCACTCCATCAAAGGAAAGTGATGCTGTTGAATTTAATAGCGAATGGTTAGCAGGTAGATCAAAGGAACGATTTAAAGAATTGGAATACAAAGGCCATGATTGGCGTAGTTTCTATATTGGATGGATTGAAGGACGGGCGGATGCGATAGCTGACCTGATAAAGAAAAAGAAAGAACAAAAGGAGGTAAAGCCATGATCTCACAAGCAGACCCTATTGACCGCCTGAATGTCTTATCCATTTACATGAACAGATGGATCGACGAATGGCCCAAACCAAAATACAGGTTTAACGAGTTCTTTAAAAATAAGTACCCTCAGTTTATTCCGGGTACGGTCGAGAATGCCAGGATGATCGCAACGCATTGTTTTTACTGCAATTCGATGCTCGTTAAAAACAACGGCCAAGGAAACCACCCGAACCGCGCAAGCATCGACCATTACTTACCGCAATCTAAAGGAAAGACTGAACGATATGTTATCTGCTGCGCTCAATGTAATACCAATAAGGGAAATGTATCGCCGAGTGTTCTTGTATCGAGAATAACCCAAGCTCATTTAAAAGGCAATGCCATGTGGGGATTTCACGGTAAAAAACTAAAGTTCATCGCCGATCAAATCCAGAAGATCACCAACGACATGCTTTACAATATGGGCCCCCGAATCTATTATTTCAAACGATAACCCAATAGTATGAATCCCACTATCACTGAAATGAACCGCACCATAGCTGAATTCGATGGCTGGATCTACGGAAAGGCTGGCAAGTATGCCCGCAAAGGGAAAAACGGCTCTCCTTTCCGCGCAGAACATATCCACTATCACGACTCATGGAACTGGCTTAAACCGGTCATAGACAAAATCTTCACTTATGCCCTGCTCTATCCGGATCAGGTAAAGCCAATCACAGATTTGAGAATTGTTGCTCATATAAAAGTAGCCCACGAAAAAGTATATGAATTTGCCAAATGGTATAAAACTGAACAAAATGAACGTAAAATACACCAGTAAACTACAGGATGCACTGATTAACGCAGGTAAAATTGTGGAAGCAAAAATTAAAGAGTCTACGCCTGAAGCAATCTACATCGAATTACTTTTCGAGCGATTCTTAAAGGCGATAGACAAAAACGATCTCAAAGCACAAACGGAAACGTCAACCAGGCTTATTGCCGCCTTATTAAAATTCCAGATTGAAAAATTATAATATCAAATGAATAAACAAATTGTAGCGTCCAATCTTAAAAAAGTCCGCACCGCATTAGGTTGGTCACAGGAAAAAGCCGCTCAGCAAATGGGCATCAGACGTTCAACCCTGGCCAGTTATGAAGAAGGCCGTGCTCTCCCCGCAATTATTCTTTTCCCAAAAATTGTTCACGTTTACGGCATCTCCGACTGGAAAGGGTTCATTCAAAATCCCGATTTTGAATTCACAAATCAGAAGAGTGTACCCGAAACAGTATCACTTATCGAGGAAAAATACAACTCCCTGACTGCAAAGGAAAAAATCTTAGCAAAAACGCTGCTAAACCTTCCCTAAATAATTTAGTACACATATTAATAACTGATTAATTTTGATACAATCAATTAATCAGTTTTTTTGCTTACAGCTAAACAGAAACGCTTTTGCGAGGAATATCTCATTGATTTGAATGGCAAGCAAGCAGCCATACGAACCGGCTATTCTCCAAAGACAGCAGAACAACAAGGTTCAAGACTGTTGAGCAATGCTAAGGTTCAGAAATATATACAGCAACTTCAGAAAAAGACTTCAGAGAAGCTCGAAATCACCCGCGAGCAGATACTAAAAGAATTAGCGGCAATAGGCGCCAGCGACATAAGAGAGTTCTACGATAAGGATGGTAATCTTAAGAACATTAAGGACTTATCGGATAATGCTGCTGCTTCACTATCAGGCGTTGAAGTAGACGAACTCTTTGAAGGTTATGGGGAAGAAAGACGCCATATTGGTTTAACCAGGAAGATCAAGCGTTGGGATAAAGTCGCGGCAATTGATAAGATATGCAAGATACTTGGCTTTTATGCTCCTGAAAAAGTCATCAATACGATAAACCTATCCGATGAACCCATTGTGTTTGAATGATAAAAGTAAAAGCTCTTGACCCGTTTAAAATCTTATATCAACTCCCCGAAAGCATCAATATTGTTGTTGTGATCGGGGGCCGTGGGGGAGCTAAGACATACGAGGTAAGTAAGTTCATTGCATACAGCAGCACCATCAAAAAAAAACGGTGTGTTGTGCTTCGTGATGAAAAGGAATTAATCCGCGAATCGATCCTTAATGAAGTTCTTTTAAGATTTGATACGGCCAATGCGAATGGTGCCCTGGCTCAACATTACTCCCGGCTCGATACCGGTATAAAGGATAAGGAAACAGGCGAAATGGTTGTGTTTACCAAGGGCTTTCGCGCCAGTGCAAAGGATAAGAAAGCAAATCTAAAGTCGATCTCTGACATTGATATCGCTGTCGTCGAAGAAGCCGAAGATATCAGGGACGAGGAAAAGTTTAACACGTTTGCTGATTCAATCCGTAAGGAGGGCTCTTTGATAATTATTATCCTGAATACGCCTGATATCAATCACTGGATAATAAAGCGGTATTTCAATCTGGTATTTGTCGAAGACGGGTTTTATGAAATTGTGCCGAAGCAGATAGACGGATTTCTTTGCATCAAAACATCGTATAAAGACAATCCCCACCTGCCAAAACACATTATTCGCAACTATGAGAACTACGGGAACCCCGATAGTCACCTGTACAATTACCATTACTTCATGACTGCGATCAAGGGTTATGCGAGTACGGGAAGACGGGGGCAGGTATATACAAAGTTCAAGTCGATCAAGCTCGCGGATTACTTGAAGCTCCCATTTAAAGAGGTATATGCGCAGGATTTTGGGACTGCGTCACCTGCAGCAATGATCGGTGCCAAGATAGATAAGAACAGGATTTATGCGCGGCTGCTGAATTATAAGCCAATGACGACGCTGGAAATTGGAAAGTTTTATTGCACGTTAAAGCTCACAGATAGCGATGAAATAATCGCTGATAGTGCCGATGAAAAAGCGATCAGGAAATTAAAAAACGGGTGGCGCGGTGAAGAACTCAGTGCCGATGAGTTTCTGAAATACCCGCGCCTGGCCGTTGGGTTTCACGTAAAAGGAGCGAAAAAGGGTCAGGATAGTGTAAGATTCGGCATAGACCTATTAACTGGCATGGATGTTTTCATAGTCGAAGAATCGGCCGAAATGTGGAACGAGGTTCATAATTATGTTTATGCACAGGATAAGAACGGGAATTATACCAATGAACCAATTGACGATTTTAACCACGCTCTTGACGATTTGAGATATATAGCCGTTGAGAAAAAGGGCAGCACCTATAAGGTTTACGAATAAAACGATGATAAAGATCATTCAGACACGCCAGCACATCCGAAAGGATTTTGATAGATACGATGTAATTATAACAATTACAAGTATGTTTGGCATTGTTATTTGCAAAAGGGAAGTTATTTGTAAATAAGAGTTAAAACGCTTTCCCGTATAAGTAACGGGCAGCAAACATGATAGTAGACGATTCACAACTGAAGATAATCCTTCAGAAAAATCCCGCAGCGCCCATACTCGCAGAGGCGCAAAAGGATGCATCACTATACAATGCGCACATTACTGGTGCGGCATTTGACAGTATTATTCGCACCGATGATTACTTTGAAGACGAACAGAAGAAGAACCTGAAGCAAAAGTATGCCCGAAGCAACCGGGATCTTTTTGCACGCATCCACCGGCCCATCGATAAAGTCTTTACTGCGAAAGGCGGTTCAGTCATTTACAATCTTTCCGATTCACAGCAGAAGCGGTTTGCCGCTTATCTTGCTGTTATACGCAATGGCATGCCGCTGCGCCGGTGGATAAAAGCGGTTGCGTTACCAGCTTACCAGATCGACCCAATGGGCGTGATCTTTATGGAGATGGACGCTGATCGTAAGCCTTATCCAACTTACAAAGCTACCTGTGACATTTTATCCTATAAACTTACCGGGCGCAAACTCGAATACCTGATCCTTAAGATCAACCAGAATGATGTGCGAGTAGCTGGGCAAAGCCTGGGACTTGATGGACCGGCACTGGAAGGTATCTTTGAAAAGCTTCCGTCGCTCAATGCCTCACCCCGATACCTTCGTGTGATTGACGATGTATCGGATAGAATTTACCAATGGGATGGCAAAGAGGACTATCAGGAGCTGATGCAACTGAGTATCCCTAACTATTGGATGTATGTTCCTGGTATCATAATTTCCGACCTGGTTAAATACAATTCGTCTTCATTCCAGTCTCCTGATGCTGATATCATAGAACTGGCAAATGACTTCCTCACAGACTGTTCGGTATTCAACATCTGGAAAAAACTACATGCATATCCAAAAGCATGGCGTGTTAAAACAACCTGTAGCACATGTATGGGCGGCGGTTTGGTTCGCGGTGTTTCTTGTCCTGACTGCGGCGGTACAGGAGTGAAGAAGAAAGCGACCGTAAGGGATGAATTACTCGTGCCGCTTAGCGATGATGGCAAAATGCCGACACAATTCGGAGGTTATATAACACCTGACATAGCTGGCTGGAAGCTGATGACCGATGAAATGGACCGACTCGAAACTTTGATGCAAATGACAAAGTGGGGAACGACCATGCAGAAACCCAATGAGGCTGGTAAGGATAAAACCGCGACGGAAGTTTGGGTGAACACACAGCCGATCAACGAAAGGTTACCCGATTATAGCGCCTGGGCAGAATCCATTGAGACGTTCATCATTACTGCCTGCGGTCAGATCATGTTCAATCAGAACTACGAAGGGCCGTCTGTAAAATACGGCACCAGGTTTGGCCTTGAACCCGCTGACGTGTTATGGAACAAGTATGCTGATGCCAGAGCAGAGGGAGCGCCGCAAGCTACACTCGATAATCTATTACGAGACTATTACGAATCTGAATTTGCAGGCCGTCCTATGGATCTGGAAAAGGCTATGAAGCTAATGAAGGTCGAACCATGGACACATCTTACTATTGCTGAAGTTCAGGCATCTTCTGCCCTAAGTGTCGAGAAAGTCGCTAAAACTTACTTCAGTGAATGGCTTTCCACGAAGACTGATATGGAGATACTCAGCACTGATGAACAGGCATTGCGTGATGATCTGCTCGAATATGCACAAGGGAAATCAGATCTGATCAAAGAGCAACAACAAGACATGCTCGACCAGCAGGCGGCGGCAGCCGGGACAGATCAAACTGATAATACCATCAATAACGACCGTAAAGGTATTCAGAAGAAACGCATTAACGCAGGTATAAAATCTGTTCAGGAATAGTATGATAATAACACACATAAAAACCATCGAGGCAGAGATCAATGCAACGGGCAAGCGTCTGGAAACGGAAGAATTAACCGCTGATGACCTTATTGCATTGGCAGAGCGTATGGGCAAGCTCGGCCAAACACTCACATGGTTAAAAGCTGTCCATAACATGAAAAGCAAAGTAATCACACCGAGCAAAATCATCAATTAACACATATGGCTATACACCACACGCGCCGTAAAAAGGCTGCATCGCTTGTAGGCGAAGAAAAAGATCAGGGCAAGATCATTTCCCTGTTAAAAACCAACGAATTCACGGATGATGAAATTATGGAGTTGCTTCAGGAAACGGTTATGGCGCCTGTCGCTGATAACTCAAAATTTACAATAACATTAGCCGATCCGAAGGTGCTCGAATCTGAATCTATAAAAGGATATGATACTGAAACCACTGATTTGCCAAAAGGCATTCAGATGCCCGGAAGTAATGTTCCACCTGTGAAGCAAAGCAAATACGCCGACTTCGATGTATTCATGGCTCAGGCTATCGTAAAGGATTACCGGCATATCAGCAACGAAACACGCACATATATCAGTCATTTTCAGATCAACGAAAAAGTGCAAACCGTACGCATCGAGCCAGCTCTTGCAAAAGAGTTTAACCGGTTTGCGCTCGGCTTTGTAGAAACGCCCGGCAGAATGTATTTCCCGAAAGGCGAAAAGAAAAATGGGGACATTCAGACCTACAAAGACCCCACCTACAAGCCATTGCAGGAAGAAACAGTCACTAACGAATTCATGGATTAAAAAATAACCAATGCCAATAAAAAATCTTGACACTATAGCCAAACTATTACGAATTGATGTAGCCAAACTACATGAAGCTGCCAAAAGTGAAACAGAGGTGGAGGTAGAAATACCTGCCGATCTTGATGTGTTAACCAAAGCGGAACGTGAAACCAGGGAAAACAATCTGAAGTCAACGAATATCGAAGCCGGTAAAGAGATCATGGTAAAGGAACTGAAGAAAGCAACAAATCTGGAATTTGAAGGGAAGAACCCTGAAAAGTTCATTGCTGAATTTCAGGCAAAAGTGTTGAAAGACGCCAACGTCTCTGTTGATGAAAAGATCAAAGAGCGTGATAAGACAATCGAAGGGTTACGCAAGAACCTTGGAGAACGCGAAACTATGATCACATCGCTGAAGACGGAAGCTATGCAGGCTAAAGCCGATTCTACTTTACTTGGAATGCTGCCTAAAGAACGGGCTTCTATCCTTAGCGATGCGCAATACCTGAGTCTGATCAAAGCCGAATATGAATTGACGGAGCACGAAGGCAAGCCAGCTGTTAAGAACCTGAAAACAGGTGAAATAGTGAAGAAGGATACAACACTTGAACCATTAGCCCCTGCTGATGTGATCAAAGGCCATTTTGAAAGCTCGAAGTGGATAGCAACACAGGAGCAAGGCGGCGGCGCTGGCAAAGGCGGTGGTCGCGGTGCTGGAGATTCGCAACAGGCCTCAGGTATTACCAATATGAAGCAGTTTAAAGATTATGCCTCATCGAAGGGAATGGACTTGAAGGGACAGGCGGCACAGGCAGAACTGGCAAAGATCACAGCGGCCAATCCGAATTTCGATTTCAATACGAACTAGTTATAACCTTTGAAAAACTACAAACCGTCCTTCAATATGATGGGCGGTTTTTTTATCTTTAGGGGATGGAAAAGAAAAGCGTTTTCGCCGGTAAGAAAATCAAGCTGCTGCGACCTCATTATGAAATAGGCAATATTATTCTCAATGAGTCCGGAGAATTAAAGAACGGTGATGGTAAAGTATTGGAATTCGGCAAGGATTATATTTTGGCAGAAGATGATCACAAGGATTCATTGATACGCATATATTCAAGTGATGACTTTGTGCTTCACCAATTTGAATTTAAACCATGATAAAACCAAATGAACTGCGGATAGGAAATCTTGTTTCTTGCAGAAATCAGATTATTGCAATCGAAAGTGTTGTCGCTAATGTAATAAATATTTCCTTTCCATCTGATAATGATATTGAAGGCATTCTCATTAAGGATATTGAACCGATTCCCCTCACTCCCGAATGGCTGGAAAGGTGCGGGTTTAATTGGGAAGATAGCTGTTTGAAAATTGATCTCAATAATGCTCGTATGAAATTAGGTTTTCAGGGCGGTGCCCGGGATAAAATGACCTTGTTTCAAACTAGTTGCCCGGGTGATGGTAGTATAATAACAACTATGCATTTTGGTTGGAATCATCCAGAATATGTTCACCAGCTCCAAAACCTTATATACGCTTTGACCGGTGAGGAATTAACTATAAAAGAACCAGCATGATAAATCCGAAGGAATTAAGAATAGGAAATCTATTTTCCTGCAACCTAATGCCGGGCTTTGGCGAGCAAATTTGTGAGGTGATTTGGCTTACTAAGGAAGGAATAGAAAATCAATATGGCGGGTTCTGTCCTTATCATGCAAGTAATCCGATCCCATTGACCTCGGAAATATTGGAACGATGCGGTTTTCACAAAAGCGTGGCACATAATTTTTGGACGAATGATGGCGAATTTACTATTTGGTATGATGATTCTGATGCACCTGGAATTTCAGGAGATTTTAGATTTCAATTCCATGACTCACTTATTACAATACAGTACGTTCACGAATTACAGAACCTTTACCATTCATTAACCGGCGAGAGAAAGTATGAGCGACCAGCCAACGTATTCGTTTGAGGAAGCTATTGAGATGATCAGAAATGCAGAATCGTGGGATCATTTATGTTTAATTGGTCAATTCTTAGAGGAAGAAAAACGTCTCTATTGTCTTTTCCATTTGGAGCTTCTCGATCACGCTATTAAAATTAGAGATAAATGGAGATCAAATAAAACATAATGTGCACTGATAAAAACCTTAGCCTATTCCCTGCTAACACATCTATAAAAAGATTTTTCCCACATTATATTTACTTCTACTTTTATATCTCAAACCGGGGATGTTCCCCAAAAGCAGATAAGGCCGGTGGCCTAAAGCATTCTTACAGGTTGTAAGCCCACTTTATTCATTCCGAATAAAATGGCAGATTATGTTTCTTCGGCCCTTTTGGCCTTTCAATCAAAAATAAATAAGCGGTATAACCAATCAGAGTTAAGGGAGCAACAGAACCCGATACTCCGTACAGCACTCGCCAACCAGGATTTCACGGTTGCCGATGTTGCAGCTATCAAAGAATCAGATAAACGCGCTGTTCGTGCATATGCGTTAAAACGCATTTCTGCAACGAACGGCACTGCCCGTTCCTACAATCACACCGGAAGTCAGGGCGATTCATCTCAGATCAGTTTGAGCTGGTCAACTTTCAGCGAAACTACAGGCGTTTTCCTGCAGACAGGTTACGACAACATTTTCGATACCACGACAATGCTCGATAACCAGATCATGCAGGTACAACGTATCCTCCGCGAACGTATTGGCGCGAATATCCTCGGCCAGATTCACACAAATCGTTCACAAAACTATGTGGGCACTCCGCGTAATGCGACATGGAATGCAGGAAACTTCGCCTTTGAGATTGATGACAACGATAACAAACGGTTCTGGTACAATGCCGCGTCTATCATGCGCCAGCAGAAATACTATGATCAGTTTATCGCAATTGCCGATCCCATTACCATGAAGCTTGCCGATTTCCTCGGCGCACAGGGTCAGGGAAACGCCACGAACCTGTCTTACCAGTTCAAAGATTTCCTGCCCAATGGAATCATGGAGCATGCTTTGCTCGGTGATACCGTGGCAAGTGAATACGCAAACGGTACGGCGCTGGTAATGCCTCAGTATGCATTCAGCGTAATTCCATGGATACCGAAGATCAACCGTACAGGTGCCGGGGATTACGAAGACTTTAATGGTGGTTGGGGTACAATCCCTGATGCTACTGGCTTACCAATCACTTATGCGGTACACGGCTGGGCACAACGCGCAGATGGTTCGTCTAATGGTTCTGTAGCGCAGGACTGGAAGATTGAACTGGAACTGTCTGTAGATATCGCGTTCCAAACCGACTTCCACAGTACCAGCGGTGAATCAGCCATCTTCGAGTTTGGCCTTAATAATTTACCATAACTTATTACAAACAAGTTATAAGATGAAAAAGCTCATTACTCTCTTACTGCTTGCGATGGTAATAGGAATTACCACGCAGGCGCAGCGGGCGACATTAATGTCTACAGTGGCCGGCGACACGATTATCACTAGTTCGAGCCGTGATACGATGTCAAAAGTCATAACCGCTACGGCAGGCTTTTCAGCGCTCGGCATCCAGGTCAACGCTACAAAGATCAGCGGTACTGTATCTGCGAAAGCATACCTATACAGTTCACTGGATGGGGTCAATTATAGCCTGACCGATTCGAGTGCGGCTTTCGCCAACCAGACCACAAACGTAGTATGGTTTACGAAAACGACAACCCCTTATGTCTATTACAAAGTGGCGGTCGGTGATCCTTTAGGGTTATCAACGAGTACACAATCCGTTAAGGTTCAAATTTATTATGTCTTAAGACGCTATGATTAAACCCATTCCCATAGTAGGAGGTGGTTCAGGTCTGTATGATCCCCCCGTTGACGCAACAACTCTGTACATCCCGGCTCTTGCAGGTCAGGATGTATGGGTTGAGCGTACCGGATATGGAACATTAAACCCTTCTTCTTACACAGTTGTGGGTGATGGTCATATCAATTTGTTAGGTGGCTTAAAGGTTGGTCTTAACGATCAATACTTTATTCACCTGACGGGGTTACAGCTTCCCGGAACACCCGGCTCCTACTCGAATGGATTTAAATCTACAGTAATAAATGCGTTGCTCTTTCGGTTGGGCTGGATTCAGCCAACCAGGACAGGGTTTACGCTCGATTCGTTAAATACTACCTCCATAAGTGGTCGGTATTTTAACGATGACAGCTTTCACGCGATTGTTACACCGGAAAGAATACGACAGGCTCAGGAAGACCCGGACATCACACAAGGCGAGTTTAATGCGAAGCTCTTAACGATGCAGAAAGCCTGCATCTCAAAGGCTTTAACGGCAGTGTTCAATAAATCTGAACGCCTTGAACGAACACTGATGTTTGAGCGCTTCGGAAGGAACGATTATAAAAAGGATAATACCGGCGCCTTTGTAGGTGTCCTACTCAGGCCCGGAAGAAATGAAGGTCTTTCGATTCAGGTCAATAGTGTATCACTATACTTTGACTCAAACGTGACCTTCCCTTTATATCTGTTCCACGAAGCGAAAAAAACACCGGTATGGTCACAGAATGTTACGGCAGTAGCCGATGAACAAACGGTAGTCAACTTCTCTGAGGTTATCGTAAACTATCTGGAAAATAACAAAAGCGGTAATTTTTATCTGGGGTATTTCCAAAGCGATTTAGGAACGGCAAAAGCTTACAACGAAATCGTTGAGCGCTTCAACCCGACCTACAACTTCGCAATGTATCCGGTAGAAATGGAAGCCAACGGTAACACCATCAACCGCAATAAGATCAGCTACACGTATTCTACACATGGATTCAACGTAGATGTGAGCGCCTTCCGCGATCATACGCAACGAATATTAACCAATCCATACCTGTTTGATACGCTGGTTGGGTTGAATATGGCGGCAATGACGGTTGAAATGATCAACAACTCAGACCGCGAGAATAAGACGCAACGCATTACACAGGAACAATCAAGCAAGCTATATACCGATCTCCAACTTGCAGGACCTACTGATGAATTCCCTTACATGGCCGGTTTAAAGAACCAGATTGCCAGGGAAGTCAAACGGGCAAAGGAAGAATTCTTCCCCTGCGAGAAAGTGCAGAACGTGGAACACAACACGAACGACCTGTTGGATTACGGTATGCAGCAACCAGACTTTTTCAGATACTGATGAATATTTTAAAAACAAACCCGGTTGGCCTTGATTGGTACATACAGCAGGCGCAAATCCAGCTGTATAATGGCCTTTTAACCCAGTGGAGTTTGACCGAAGATCAGTACATGAGTTATGGACGCTGTTACCGGAACAAGAAAGACAATGGGTATATAGCAGAAGCATATAAGGGTCCGGACTATACTGAAGTGTACTGGGATGATAATTTAACCGCTTTGTCTTTCTGGGGCATCAGTGACCGGATAGAAATTATGAGCGGTAATAAAGTACCCATTCACATGGTGATGTTCGTGAACCTTTCGAAAATTAAACCCTCTATCCTGCACAGACCGGATGAAGAAGCTCGGCAGGATGTGGATTATGTTATGGGCCAGAATGTTTTCGGTATGCATTACGTCAGTCAGGAGTTATGGCTTGAAAACGTGCTAAGAGAATATCCGGGAACGCGGCGTGATGACCGGTTAAAGATGGTCGATATGTATCCTATTCATTGTTTCCGCTTCAATTACAATCTATTTTATAACCCGAATAAAACGTGTTAACATATGTCACTTAATCTTTGCGGATCGATAGGCGACAATACAGGCCCGGTTTCATGCGATGTAACCAGGGGCGTCCCTAAGTTCCCTTTTGTTGGTGGTAAAGTATTTCAGCCTTCTGATTATGCCAGCCCGACAGCATTTGCAACGGCTTTCAAAGCGGCCGCTAAACTGGCCAAAGGCGATACTTCAAAACTTTTCCCATTCCCCGAGATTCAGGGTAATGCGGATAAAACCGATGCCAACAAAGAAGGCACGCTCGGTTATGGCTTCAAGCAGGTATTATTGGAAGGCCGGCCTGCCTATGAGTTCGATGTACTGATTGGCCAAACGCTGTTTCAGAAACTGCGTAAGTTCAACAGAACCATTGCGCCGGTATTCATCGCTGACGATGCAAATAACATCTGGGGCGTCGCGAAATCTGACGGCACATTCGTTGGGAACGATGCTTACATTTTTGTTACCGGTAATCCGTTCGGCGACGGCGCAAAGAACATCACAGCTAAAATCACCTTCAGCTTTGTAAGTGTGAGTGATTTCAACGATTCAAGCGCTTATTTCCCGTTGAATTTTAACCCCAATGAGGTTAAGGGCCTGCTCGATGTCGTATTAAGCGAAGCTACAGCGCATTCAACCAATGTGTACCACATAGCGGCTAATGTGCTCACAGCCAAACTCGGCACATCCATCAACGTCGCCTCCACATTCGGTACCGATCTGGCGTCAGCGGCTTTATGGACGCTGGTAAAAGATACTGATGGTACATCGGTAACAATCACGTCGGTAGCGTTGAATTCCGGTGGTACTTATTTTGATTTCACCATCGATTCAACGGCTTATACAGCACTCTCATCTGGCGCAAAACTACGCGTAGGATTGGCTGCTCCCGCCACACTCGATGCGGCTGGCGTCACCGGCGTTGAAGCTCCTGATTATCTCATTATAACTAAACCGTAATGAAGTACAAAGGAATAGGCTTTAACGGTCCTCACCTGGCGGCTATGCCTTACAAACAATTTGAAAAGGAAGTTAGCCACCAGCTGACAAAAGAGGAAGCCAAAGAGCTGTACGGGCTCTTGCAGCTTAAGTACGACAAACAGGAGGTTAAAGATGTCGACGATTGTATCACTATACCAACGCCTGCAGAATCTGGATACCGACAAGGTGATTCAGACGAGCCTTGAACAGACCAAAGATGCACTGGCTGATTTGAACATTGAGCAGATGCACCATGGATTGAACAGGGATGGCGAAAAGATCGGGGAATACCGGAGTGAGGCCTATGCGGAGGAAAAGAACAGAATCAACCCGCTGCCCGGTTTTGGTATTCCCGATTTAAAACTTACAGGGGCCTTTTACCGGGCTACGAAAGTGGTTATAGGTGGTGACAATATCACAATCGATTCGGATGATGAAAAGTCTGATGAATTGCAGGAAAAATATGGAAAAGAAATTTTTGGACTGAGTGGTGTCTATAAACGGGAATATTTGAATGAAAGTTTAGGGCCGGTTTTCAGAAAATCTATTACGGATGTAATCGGGTTAAAATTTGGTGGATTATGAATGGATGCGAAGGTTGTCATATATTTGCTAACGGTCAGGCTGCTGCAATAAAAGCAGTCCGGGACGCGGCAAATAATTATGCAAAGGAACAGGGCGTTTCAATGGCTATTTGGCAAGAGGGATTCGACTGGTTCTACGGGCCAGCCGCCACCGCCATTAAAGCCGGAAAGCCCGTCCGGGACATACTACCGTTCAATCAGCAATCTACCTCTATATAAATACCGCGATTGCGTCGTAAACAAGAATCTTTCAGCTCTTATAATTACGGGTTTCCCTTCTGAGCAGGATTTAAGCCTTGCATGGATGGATATTCAGCAGCAGTACGCTGATGTAATCGGTGACCAGGAGCAAAAGAATTATGTAAATGCTCTTAAAGAGGTTGCGTTACTGAATGCTACCATGGTTCAGATCGGCATTTGTATTGAATGGATAGGTAGATGTATGTCGCATTTACCACATCCGGACGTACAAGCATATGTTGACCGGTTCGCCGGTGATCTGAATAGTTTCCTCGATGCGGCTTTTGTGTTTGATTACAAAGATCCCGATACATATCAGGAAAATCTTGTAAAAGCGGCAAGGCGATCAAAAGGAATAAAACTTGCACTCGATGTAGCTCAGGCGAATCTGGAAGCCCTTAAAGGAGTTCACGAAAAACAGGAAGCCCCAACAGACGCATACTTTCAAAATATTCTCATCAACCTGTCCGATGCGGCAGGCTACTACATTACAGACACCATTACAGTCTTGGAATTCGCACAACGAATAAAAAGACTGAACGATGGCAGAGGAACTAATCTCAAGTTACATAGATAGATCGGCTATTAAAGCCGACACGGATTTTTTGCTCACTCAGTTAAAAAGCGTTGCGGATGCCTATACGTCATTAAGTGGGTCTAAAGTAAATCTCTCCTTTGCAAATGGCATACAGTCCACGACTAGCAACCTTAACTCCCTTAATCAATCTTTAAAACAAACCGCAACCGCCTCAAATCAGGCGGGTACTGCCATTGGTAATATGGCGAAAGAGCAGGCTGCGGCCGCAAAAGCTGCTTTAGCTGAACAAAAAATTAATGATCAACTCTCAAATGATTATCTACAACTTAGCAAGGCATATAACGACGCTGCCTTAAAGTATAAAAACTACGCGCTTACTTTAGGCGCCAATCATCCTATTACGCTACAGGCACAACAGGAGGCCATTCAAATGGGTAACACGCTAAAGGAACTTGATGCAGGCGTGGGTCAATACGGTCGTAATGTCGGTAACTATTCCAGTGCATTTCAAGGGTACGCCAATACGTTACGTGGCTTAAGAGGCCCTACAAAATTATTGGGTGAGGCATTGGGCTTCAGTGCAACTCAGGCCGACCAGTTCAGATTAATTATAGAACACTCCTTTCAGGGGTTAGCGGCTATTTTTCGCGGAAAAGAAGCGAAAGCAGCGGCTGAATCAGCAGACGCAGCAGCAACCACAGCTGCTACTCAGGCTGAGGCATTAAACAGCGCAGCAGTGGCAACCAACACAACCGAATTGGAAGCTAATGCAGCCGCCACAGCAGTGAGTACTACTTCTGTTGAAGCTAATGCCACAGCCGTCGAGGCCAGTGCGGTAGCTGCAGGCACCGCATCAACCGCCATGAGGATATTTAATAGCGTTTTGAAGTTCTCAGGAATTGGGCTGGCTATTGCCGGTATCGGATACCTGGTTTACCTGTTTTTAAAAGCAAAAGACGCCGTAGATGGATCGGAAGACGCCTTCCGAAAATCACAGGACACGTTAAAAGTTTATAACGAGACTTTAGACAAAACCGGCGATGGTTTTGCCAAAGCGGTTGAAGAAGTCGATAGTCTTCGCATCAACATAGATTTAGCCAAAAACGGTTTTCTTCAGAAAGACGATGTGCTGAGACAATACAACGAAACAATCGGTAAAACAACCGGTTACGTTAAAGACCTAGATGAAGCAGAACAACAGTTAGAAAAGAATGCAGACGCCTATATAAAATTCACCTTACTCAAAGCGGCAGCCTCTATGGCATTGCAGGACGCTGCGAAAATTGCGGCTGACAGACAAAAGGAGATCATTGAAAAACAAAGCTCATTTGATTTCAATGTTCGCGGGCAGGAAGGACTTTCAGAAGCGCTTAAAAACAACCAAGAATACCAAAAACTTAACGATCAGGCTGTAGATGAACTAAAGAAATTCGGCAAGGCGTCAGATGAAACAGAGAAAAAATTAGATGCGTTAAAAAATAAAATCTCCCAGGGGTTAATCGATCCGGAAAAAGGCAAAGAACAAAAAACGCTTGAAGATGTAGCGAAAGACTTACAGCAGCAAGCCGCTGAATTAGCGAAGGAGTTTAATTTTAATTTCTTCGGTAGCGATCAGGCTTCATTGAAGAACTACACGAAAAAGTTTTTTGCCGATGATTTAAAGGAGCAGGAAGAAGAATTAAAAAAAGTGTCAGAATCGGAAACCGTTTATCTCAACAAACGGTTAGAAGCCCGGCAACAAGCCTTCGCCATAGAATATAAAATAATTCAGGGACAAAGTAATGCCGAAATCGCAGGCGAAAAAGAAAAACTCAATGAGGTTCTCAATAACGTCAAATCTTCCACAAATGAGAGGCTGAATGCACAAAGGGAATACTCTGCTAAGGTATCTGACATAAATGAAAAAAGAGATTTTTTAGAAAAAGACGCATTTAGAAAATTAACAATAGACCTTGGCCTAATCCGTCGCAGTCAAATCGACAATGATCTTGCTCTTGTAAAACAGGAGCAGCAGGAGATTGCTGAATACGATAAAAAGATCGAAGCTGCGAGAATTAAAAAGATGCAGGATGATGCGAAGAAAAAACAAGATCAAAATAGCATCGAGAGGGATGATGAGTTACATGCGCTGGATGTAAGATATCAGGAGGGATTGATCAAAGAAGATGAATATCAACTCGAACGTTTCAAAATCGAGCAAACTTATTCTATAAAGTCCCAAAAAATCTTATTAGATAGTTTGGATGATCAGATTAAGCTTGCAAAAGAAAAAGGACAGGACACTGTCGCTCTTGAAAAGCAAATTGCAGACGCAAAAGCTAAAATTGATGAAGACCTGACGAATAAGCTTCTAGAAAACAGGGAAAAACTGAAAGAAAAAGAAAGGGAAGTTGCTACTGCAGTAATTGGCGGTATTAAGCAACTGGTTGATGACGGCTATGATAGGCAGAAAAACGCATTGCAGGACCAGGTAAACGCCATAGATGCTAAAACTCAAAAAGAAATCGATGCCGTAAATCAATCTGTTTTGAGTGAGCAGGATAAAGCGGCAAAAATCGCTACCATAAATGCCACAGCGAACGCCCAGAAGCAGCAGTTAGCGAACAGACAAAAAGAAGAAGATGTTAAGAAAGCCCAATTTGATAAACTGATTGCCATCTTTCAAATTGGGGTAGAAACAACAAAAACGGTCACTGAATTGACGCAAAAAGCCGCTTTGGCTAAGGCTGCAGCGGCAGGATTTTACGCTTCTGGCAATCCAATACAAGGCGGCATAGCCGCGGCCAGTGCTGCATCTATTGCTGCACAAATCCCGCTTGCCATAGCCAGCGGCGCCATTGAAGCCGGATTAATCGCTGCCCAACCGATACCAAAATATAAAACCGGTACCTCTAATCACCCTGGTGGTCCCTTCTATGCCGGTGATGGTGGACGGTCAGAAATAGTAATTGGTCCTGACGGCACCGCCTTCATTACGCCGTCAGTTCCTACACTGTACGATATGCCACAGGGCACTATCGTATTGCCTGATGCTAATAAGGAAATTGAAAAGTCCTTCAATGTGATGTATAAGGGCGTATCGCCCGCACAAAATCAATCATCGGATCTACAAATAAGAATATTGTCGAAGAAGCTCGACGCGGTGATAAATGCGATTGAGGCAAAACCTGTTGCAAACATTAAGAACACATGGAGAGGGGTGGAGACAAGCTTTGAGAACGCAAGCCGGCAATGGGAATATATTAACCGAAACACACAAAGTTAAATGCAGGGGCCAGATTTTTTATATTTTCTCATGAACGATCAAAACCAGTTCTATTACATCAATGGAACGCAGGTTTTAACATCTGGCATGCCCAAACCATTAACCTATACTCCTGATGGTTGGCAGGATATATCGATCTTTTTCGAACGCAATAAAAAGTACTTCGCTATCGACCGGTCGTTTACCATCCCGATGAATTTTGTGGAAGATGGGGCAAGGATTTTAAAATACTTGTTCTATGTACTCGGCGTAGAAGCGCCTTGTTACCTGATGATCGCTGAACAAGTACTTGATTTTGACGGTACTACTTTTGGATTCCGATATCAGAAGATGTACAAAGGTCAAATTGACTTTTCTACATTTAAGCATATCGGCCCAAAGGTTACAGTTAACATCATGGAAGGTGAATTGGTAAAGCTTATCAAGGCTTACGAAAGCACTGAGTATGAAATACCGCTCGATACGCCCGAGGCCATACAAATAGAAATGGATGGCCTGAAGTTGAAGAAATCAGCAAATTATTCGACGCTTGATATTGAATTAACCGGTGCCGGGTTGGTTGTCCATACACCGCCGATTACTTTTTTGAATGAAGAAGGGTTTAATGTAGGCATCTCTTTTGATTCTGAAAACTTTGGAGACACAACCCCGGATATTGTCCACAATCAGACCGGCCAGGATATAACTTTTAACATCTCCGGATCTGTACCGTTCCAGACGGAATACGGGTCGCATCAGTATAAGCTTGAAATAAGGCGGCGAAGGGTAGACAACAGCAATGAAATTCTTTTTCAGGACACATTAAATGTATCAGATAACGTACAATACAGCATTCCTTTCAATCTGGATGTGACTTTGTTAAATGGAGAGCAATTGTTTTTTGTAGGGTTCTATCTCGCAGACGTGTCACCTGCGAATCTCGATAGGCTGAAAATGAAATATTTTGCAGCAGATATTAAGGTATCACTTGATTTTACCTATAGAACGACTACGATCAAGGCCTATCAGCCGCTTGTTCTTTTGCAAAAACTTATTGCTAAGGTAACAAACGGCAAATACCAGGCAACTAGCTCACTGCTGGCATCAAACCTAAATATGCTTACTTCCGGTGATGGGCTGCGTGGGTTGTCTGGTGCGGTAATCAAAATAAGCCTGTTAAAGTTTTTTAAGCTATTCGACTTACTCGAAGATGCAGCCATGGGCATACGCGATAATACGCTTGTTTTTGAGACAAAAAAATATTGGTATGATGAATCAACTGTAATTGATTTAGGCAGCGTATCAAACTTACAAGTGTCTCAGGCTACAGATTATTTATTCAGCGCTATTAATATTGGCTTTCCAAATCAGAATTACAATATAGCGCTGGGCGACGTAAACGGTAAATTAGAACCAAGTGTTACGCAAACATATACTACTGGAATCACTTGCGTACAAAATGTGCTCGATTTAACCACGGATGTGCGTGGCGATATGTTCGGTATCGAGTTTACGCGTATAAATCTTGACCATAAGACCACGACGGACAGTAGTAGTGATAATAATTCTTTTGTTATCCGCTGTGCTCCTTTAGCTGCCGGAGAAACAGTTTACAAGCTTGACCGCTCCTTAAATCAATATGCTTCTATTGTTATCGATCCGTCTTACAATATGGATGCGGCCACACAAACGCAATTGATTAATGCTTTTGATAAAAATACTGCCTTTAATCTCGCGATTACACCAAAACAATGCCTTTATAAAAAAAGTGCTTTCATTCATGGTTGTTTGCGCAGCAGAGACGCGAGTTATCTAACTTATCAGGTATCAGATAAATTTCCATTGCTAAAAGTAGCTGTACCCGGTCAACGGGTAGTCTACGAGCGCGACAATGTCCGTACTGGGGATTTGGATCAGCCTTATTTTACTGATATTCTTTATGAATTCGAAACAAAAGTCCCCATCAATTTACAAGACGTTCTTAATGTGAATCCCATTCAGGCATTTCAATACGAATATCAGGGAGTAGTTCAAAAGGGAATTAACCAGAAGATTGGCATGCAGCCGGCAGTTCAGAAATCCCAAACGTGGCAACTTTTGGGACTTCCCGAAAACGATCTTTCACAATTAATTGAAGTTTGGATATGAGCAGAATATATATACCGCATCTTAACCCTTTATTGTTCTATGATCCGAATAAGGTGCGGCCGGCCCAATATCAGACAAGGCATATAAACGAATACCAGTTTGCCGATTCGCAACCTGCATGGGTGAACCCGGCTGATTTTTGGCAACCCTGGCAGATCAGTGACACAATTAAGCTGCAGTTCACAGCCAATTACAGTGCAATACAGGTAGATGTGGTGGACGCAGTTAATTATACCGGC